>Ga0207416_1000169_pt1 | contig 120294 bp, 109 predicted proteins | sample PaiPotPPM11metaG_FD_184107 | JGI IMG/M metagenome (GOLD analysis project Ga0207416, IMG submission 184107) | Iron sulfur acid spring bacterial and archeal communities from Banff, Canada, to study Microbial Dark Matter (Phase II) - Paint Pots PPM... ... | reverse complement strand
TTTGGGGTAAACTTGCTTCATGGCGTACTCCTTTGGATGGTTGCAAATCCGGAGTACGCCGCTTCTTTCTTGCGGCCCCGCCTAGTTCAGGCCGGCTACGAATTTACCCGAAATTTGAAACGACCTCCCAGTTTCGTAGACAAGCGACATTTGGCCAGCATTGAGTGGGCCGGTTGAAAAGTTCGACGTACCTATCGACGCGCCGGCTGGCGACTGCGAACTGCTGCCGTTGAACGATGGAGGCCACGGTGCGTGCGTGGCTGTCGCATTACCGAGGAAACTGACAGTGTGCGGTAGGCTTGGGTCAATGTTGAAGAATTGGACGGACTCACCCATCGTCAGCCTGACAACCTGTGACGTAGTCGAGGTCGTGCCGTTGAAGTAGCCGAGAATGTTTGATGACGCCAGCCGGCGTGATCCGACCAATTGCGTTACCGGATCTATCGGTGAACCACATGTTCCCGTCAGGGCCTTTAGCGATCTCGATCGCATCATGGGTCCCGGATGGAAGACTAAATTCGGTGATGGTCCCTGCCGTTGTGATGCGGCCAATCTTGGTACCATTTGCAAACCACAACAACCCTGGGGTACCCGCGGTAATCCCGACCGCTCGGATGCCGCTCGGAATATGGAATTCGGTGATTTGCCCGGCTCTAGTGATTCTGCCGATGTTCGCGGGATTTTGTTCCGTGAACCAGACGTTCCCATCGGATCCGAGCGCTTCGAACCATGGGAATCCATTGCTCGTCGGAACGGCGAAGCTCTTGGTAAAATTATTGCTGCTGAGGAGGGCTCCGGCTTGCCTCGCGTTAGTCGCGTTGGCCCTGCCAAACGATTGCGAAGTGTTGAGGTTCGAGGGCGGCGACCAGGCTGCTCCACGGATTGCGCCACATCCGACCAATGACAAAAGGGCGAGAGCAAGGAGGGCGTGCTTCCCCTTCTCAGGGAAAATAGGCCAGCTTCGCAAAAGAGACGCTTGAGCGTGCTCCCATTGGAAGCATGGTATTTCCGCTTAGTCTAGGGGAGATTGCCGCGATGTCGTCACTTAGGCAGAATCTTTTTGGTTTGTTTGTCCCAGCGCTTGTCATGCTTGCGGGTTGCGCTATGACGAGCAGCTCGGCCTCTGAGAGCTCGCACGTCCGCACCTATTACATCGCGGCTGATGAGGTCACATGGGATTATGCGCCGACAGGTCTCGACCAGATCAGCGGCAAGCCATTCGACGCGTTTGAACGCGTGTACACACAGAGCGGTGCGCACCGCATTGGCAAGGTATACTACAAGGCCATCTATCGCGAGTATACGGATGCTTCGTTTAGGACCCTGAAAAAGCGGCCGGCGAGCGAGGCATATCTTGGCATCCTCGGCCCGCTCCTTCACGCGGAAGTTGGAGACACTATCAAGGTTGTCTTTAAGAACAATGGGACGCACCCATATAGCGTCCACCCGCACGGGGTCTTTTACGATAAGGCCTCCGAAGGCATGGCCTATAACGACGGTAGCCCCGCAAGCGGCAAAGAGGGTGGCGCCGTACCTCCCGGTCACATCTACACGTACGTTTGGAAGGTTCCCGAACGGGCAGGCCCAGGACCGGGAGATCCAAGCTCAATCGTTTGGCTCTATCACTCACACGTCGACGAGCAAAAGGATGTCGACTCCGGACTTGTTGGTGCATTCATTGTGACTGCGCGTGGACAAGCTAATGCGGATGGCACGCCCAAAGACATCGACCGCGAATTCGTCACTCTGTTCAACATCTTTGATGAGAATCAGAGCTGGTACTTGGATCGTAACATCGCCAGATACACGAGTGACCCTACCGGTACCGCAAAGGCGGCAATAAAGTCCGAAACGATTCCCGTTGGCGCCGAAGGCGTTTTCTCGCTTAATGGTACCGGCTTTGCAGATGCCAATCTCAGGTTTACCATGAACGGCTACTCGTTCGGCAACATGCCTAAGATGGTAATGAAAAAAGGCGACCGGGTGCGTTGGTATGTAATCGCCATCGGCTTTGGGTTCAACTTCCACACACCGCATTGGCACGGAAACACAGTGTTGGTGAACAAACAGCGCACAGACGTCGTCGCACTCTCGCCTGCACAGATGGTGACTGCCGACATGATTCCCGATGATCCCGGCACGTGGTTCTTTCACTGCCACGTCAGCGATCATATGCGCGGCGGCATGACCGCACTGTATCAGGTGAATCCATGATTGAGGCTGCGGTTTGGAAGAGCAGACGGATGCAGCTATCTCTGCTCTGAGCCACTTTCTATGATCGTGAGCTTGGCGTGCGAAGTCCCCAGAGTACGAGTGCGAATGAAGTGATTCCCGTTGGCGCGGCCGAGGACACGACCACCTTGATCACCGTCTCCTGAAGAGCGCTGCCGTGAGCGGTTCCCGCTGCCAGCGGCATGATTGAGTTGCCAGCTCCCCACAACGCAGCCAGCACATATGCCGCTACCGTAGCAAGGTCGGAGTAAATTGTAAACCAGAACGCGATAGCCGCCGCTGTTGGCCCGAGACTGAGTCTCGGCCACACCGAACCCATTGTCAAAAAAAAGACAGCCGAGAATGCGCTCAGAGTGTGGACTGACAGTCCGAGACGCGGTACCTTGAGATGTTCAACCGCGAAGCCCTCAAACGATGTAAACACGAAGAGTGCAGTGCCAAACTGGAGCAGGCGTTGGCTTTGGCGCGATAACCGGTCCGACTTCATTCGCTCTCCGACGTGGATATTGTCGTATGAGGTGTCTGGTTGAGTGGCATACTTATGACACTGTCGGAACGAGGCTGATCCGGAGGCGTATAACGGGAGCCTTGAGTGTTCTATGCGCTTGGCGAGCGATAGAAATTCGCAGAAACCGGGAATGTAGGTCGACCCCTCGCTTTACCAGTCTTCCGAGTATTCGCGACCATCCGGAAGCGCGATGCGACGAGTGACGCTCAACTCTTCGACCGCCAGCGACTTTACCGAGAGTTCATCAATCTCAAGCACACCAAATCGGGCGCTGCCGACCCTGCTTCTACGAATGACAAGTGCGCCCACCGCCAGTGACCCAATTGCGAGCGGACCTCCGGCGACTACGCGCCAAGCGGGTAGGCCTCCTCGCCGTGGAGTTCAAAATCCAAACCGCGCTCCTGCGTCTCGCGATCCACCGTCGCTGGGGTGATCTTATTAATCAGCCACAACATGCCGTAGGTGAAAACAAACGCCCAGGCGCTGCAGATGAGCGCGGACATGACCTGCTTGCCAAAAAATGCGACGCCACCGAGGAGTAGTCCGTCAGCGCCATTCGGATTCCAGGCCTTTGAGGCAAAAATGCCGAGCAGGGTAATGCCGAGGAAACCGCCGACACCGTGCACACCCCAGACGTCGAGCGCGTCATCCCAGCCGAGCCGGTTTTTCAGGGCTACGGCGTAATAGCAAATCACACCGGAACAAACTCCAAATATGACTGCCGTAGTCGGTGAAACATAACCGGCGGCAGGCGTTATCGTGGCAAGGCCTGCGACAGCTCCGGTGAGCAGTCCGACAAACTTCGGTTGCCGACCGCGCGCCCACTCGACGAGCAGCCACGTAATCGCAGCGAACGAAGCGGCGATGTCTGTGTTCAGAAACGCGGCCGCCGTCACCGAGTCTACCCGCAGTTCGGATCCAGCATTGAAGCCGTACCAACCAAACCACAAAAGTCCGGTTCCAAGCGCGATCAGCGGCACGTTATGCGGTCTGTTATCGAGCACGTGACGACGTCCGACGTAGAGGACCGACGCAAGCGCGGCAAATCCGGCGGAAGCGTGCACCACGATGCCGCCGGCAAAGTCGAGAGCGCCCCATTTCGCGAGCAGGCCGTCGGGGCTCCAGAGCATGTGCACAAATGGGAAGTACACCAATATGAGCCAAACGGTGAGGAAAAGAAAGTACGCCTTAAAGGTGACGCGATTGGCAAACGCTCCGGTGATCAAAGCCGGTGTGATGATTGCAAACATCATCTGGTAAGCGATATGCACAACGAGCGGGATGCCGGCATCGTTGCCGGTGAACGTCGTGTTCAGGCTGACGCCCTTGAGAAACGCATAATGCATCGGGTTGCCGATGATGCCGTGCCAGTCCGGTCCGAAACTCTCAGAGTACCCGAACGCATACCACAGGACCGTTGTCCAGCCGAGCGACACGAAACTCTGAATCATAATTGCCAGTACGTTTTTCCGCTGCACTAAGCCGCCGTAGAAAAACGCGAGACCTGGTGTCATGAGCATAACCAGGCTGGCACAAATGAGCATAAATGCGGTGTTGCCGATGTTGAACGGGATGGGCTGGCTCACAGACGTTCCTCCATCGTAAGATTTGAAGACGGAGATGGGTCAGTTTGGAATGCCAACAAATGAGAACGCACGGGCAATGTGAATTGCCCCCGAAGCCGGTTAGCCGTTGGGGCGGCCTTTCCCGCCCTCCGAAGTCTGCTGCTTCGAAATTGCGGGCGGTGGGTCGTCTGAGAAGGCAGTCGTGCCAGCATTAGCCAGGAACCCATGGAACCTTAAAGTCTGAGAATCCAGCGTCGGCCCTGTACGCGCGCTCTTAGCCGCGCGCACACGCCACGCTTTCTAGATTTGGTTTTGGTCAGGATTACGAACGTGAAATAACGCGCGGTTTGAAGAGACGCAAACCGATGAATACAACGCCGTTTAAAATGGCGAAGCTTAAAACTACGATGAGCCAGTGCGGTCGACTTTGCGCATAAAGCAATTCAATCAGCAGCACCAGGACAAGCAATGGCCAGAAAAGATTTCTGAAGAGCAGGATCACGTGGTCACCTCCTCCCTCGAAGGCGAAGCAAAAGGAAAGGAGCGGTCTCAATCGACCGCTCCAACGGATATAACGACTTCGCGAGTTAGACTGTCGCGAAACCTGGCATCTTGGTGAAGGTTGAGTTGACAACGTCGTAGTTTTTGAGCTGCGGCGTTCCCTCGAGATGGTTTGCCAGAACCTTCAGCACTTCCGGATAGGTCGAGCTGTTGTAGGATTCGGCATTCTCTTTCTTCTCCCAAAAGCTAATGGTGCGGACGTCGGTTCCGCTTGGACCCACGAAGGTGATTTCATCCTTAAAGCCGTCTTGCTTACGAAGCATGGGGATGACTTGCTTGTCAATTGTTTCTTTGAAGTCGTTGAGGTGATTGGGCTTCAGATTGAGTGTTACGATGCGAGCATACATATGAGCAAACTCCTTAGAGTTAGCTTCGGTCAACAGTCGAAAGCGTAAGTGTTCAAAAGAAACTGCCCCACTTGAGATGCGCCTGGGAGGCGCCAGTTAGGGCAACCATTTTTCAATGCCTAGAGTCGCTGTACAGGTATTATATCACACTTTGGGACCCAGTGCCGCACTATCTTTGTCTATCTTAGTCGGGGAGTTGATGAAGGATAGCCATGGCGGCCGTGCGCCTTGCGAGTTTTCTCCTCATCGCGCTTGTAATCTTGCAGCGCCTTTTTGGCGTCAAGCTCTCTCTTGAGGCTTTCCCTTGAAGCAGCCGTGCTTTTTGAAAGATCGTTCATCGCGGTCGTCAGTTCCTCGAAGGCAGCGTAGGCGAGCTCTAACCTGGTCTTGGACACTGTTTCATTCCTCAGATCGTCCTCATGCATTGCGCTTGCCTTGGCAACAGCTTCTCGTAACTTTGCAATATCAGATTCCACCGCCAGCGCATGATCGAGCACATTGTTACTCACGCACCACTGGCAAACTTGCCACGATGCGACATGAATCATCCGATCCGAAGGCTGCTTGCAAAGATCGCACATCATGGGATTTTACGCCCAGCCGACAATGGCGACGGCATGAGCATTGCAAATTCGGCGGTAGCTGTAAACGGCCGTCCTCCGGATCATACCAAAACTTGAACCTAAAACAACGTCGCAGGAAGGATAGACTCTCATATAACCTCGTATTTAAAGATAGACCTCGGCGCGAGTTGAATCGGTACGCAAACGTACCAGTCCTGGGGGTTCAGCTGGAGCTGCCCCGCTTTGGTGGACGGTTAGTAATTGGAGAGATTCAAGCTGCCGACGTCATCCTCCGTTCGAAGTTAATGGGTGAGATCTGGCCGAGTGACTCGTGCCGACGATACGTGTTGTAGAAGCCTTCGATGTAATCGAAGACGGCGAGCTGCCCTTCGTGTTGGTTGCGGAAGCGCGTGCGATCGAGCAACTCGCATTCCAATAGGCAGGCGCGAAATCGAATTCCATTTAGTCCGGCGCCGCGGCGACATCGGCGTCATTGTGACCCGTTGAGCCAAGTAATTCCAACTCCGCGGTTTCAAGATCCAAGAGCGTTTGGATACGCCGCATGACTGTGTTATCGATCTTGCCGCTGTTTCGCAGCTCGACAAGCTCCGTTCGTTGTGCTTTCAAAAGATCGGATTCGAGCTTACGGTAGAGAGCGGTATTGCGAGCGACCTCTGCGGCTTGGCTGTCGGTCTCTGCAAACTCTCGCCAGCGCGTTCCAAATCGTTTCCTAAGCGCATCAAGCATGAGTGTCGGGACCTCATTACTACGACGCAACTTTTCAATTTGCTTGAGGGCAGCTCGTGCTGTGCGGGCGAGCGCAAGACGCTCCTCGCGTGCGTCGGTTCCGTCATCAGTGACGTGGAGCCATCGAATCAACAGCGGCAAGGTTCCCGCTTGGCCAACGAGGGTCGCGAGCAACACGCAGAAGGTAAGATAGATGATGAGATTGCGACCCGGAAACGGCCCACTTGCGGTCTCGAATGGAATCGCCAGCGCCGCAGCAAGCGACACGCCGCCACGCATGCCCGACCAAGCGAGGACCGCGACGTGTGACCAGTCCGCCTTTCCCTCCTCATGCTCGGGCTCGTTGGTAAATGGGAGCAGTCCTTGCCCAAAGGTCCAGAGAAATCGAACGAAGATGACCGTGAGCGAAACGGCAACTCCATACCAGATGAGACTTGCGACTGAGAACTGTGACAAGCTTTGAATGATCGGGTGAAACTGCATTCCGACGAGCACGAAGATGGTTGCATTAGCCAGGAATGAAAAGGTGGAGAGAAAGGCGATGCCCCGTATCCGAGCAAGCGGTTTGAAAACCAATGGAGAATAGCGCGCGGCGATTAACCCAGTCGTCACAACCGCAAGCACTCCTGAAGCACCAATGTGATTGGCCAACAGGTAGGACCCAAACGCTGCCATCACGGCGATGATCGGTTGAAGCGAGTCATCTCTTATGAAGTACAAAGCCGCCATGGTAATTGCGCCTATGACGATGCCAACGCCAATCCCGCCGATGATTCCCAGCGCGAGCGAGCCCAGCGCGTGCGACCATGAGAATGTCCCGCTGACCACCGCTGCGACCGCGATTGCGTACAAGACAAGTGATGTCGCGTCGTTGACAAGACTTTCTCCTTCGATCGTAGCGACGACATGGCGCGGTATGCGGAGCCGCTCGACGATTGGAGCAAACGCGACCTCGTCGGTGGATGAGACAGCTGCACCTAATACAAACGAAGCAGGCCACCCGAGCGCTGGCACGAGCGCGTGCACGACAGCAGCCACAGCAAGGGTGGTGATGATGACCAAGCCGACCGCAAGCTGAAAGATCCACCACGCGCCGGAGAGGAACTCGCTTGACGGTGCGGTTATACTCTCCCAATACAAAAGCGGGGGAAGAAAAACTACCAAGACAAGATCCGGCGGCAGGGTGAATGTCGGAGCGTTAGGGATGTAGCCTATCGCCATGCCACCGAGCACGAGCGCGATCGGCCAAGCCAGACCAATGCGATTCGCAATTCCGACGAGTATTACAATGACGCCGAGGATGAAGAGAAAAGTCTCCATAGTTCCCTGACCTTTTCCCGGAGATACTGCAGGCCCGAAAAACTTCCCGTTCCTTCAGCCGGCTGAGTATCCTAAAAAAACTAACGCCGCCTAATGGTTGGCTCCCCAGCATTCAGTAAAAAGGTTTGGCCTCTTTCCCGCTGGCTCGCACCGAACCTGAATATCACATTCCCCCAGTTGGTCTAAGTGTTTTGGACCATATTGCGAAAATCGACCATCCTGTGATATCCTGATGATATATGGCAACGACGATCGACGTCCATAAGGCAAAGGCCAAGCTTTCCGAACTTGTACGCGACGCGGAGGCTGGCAAGCGAGTCGTAATTTCACGACGCGGCCGACCCGTGGTCGAACTCGTGCCCCTTCAACGCCAACGAAGTCTTAAATTTGGTATGGATCACGGCCTCGTTCACCTTGCGCCAGACTTCGATGTGCTCCCCGAGGAAATATTGCGCGATTTCGAAGGGCGCGATTCGTGACGAAAGTGCTCCTGGATACGCATGTGTTCCTGTGGGTGCTGGACGACCCCGTACGTATTCCGCGGCGCTGGCTCGAGTTCTTCGATAGTCCCCGTACGGAACTGTTTTTGTCCGCCGCCAGTGCCTGGGAGATCGCCATAAAATGCCAGCTCAAGAAACTACGGTTGCCACTTGCCCCCGTTGACTATTTACGCACACGTTGCGCGGCGCTCGGAATTGAATCAATCCCAATTACTTTCGCCCACGCCAGCGCCATCGTCTCGCTGCCGCCGCACCACAGAGATCCATTCGACAGAATGCTCGTAGCCCAGGCTTTTGTAGACGATCTGACGCTTGCCAGCCTAGATCCGGTATTTTCGCGCTACGATGTGCGCCGTCTCAGCATGACGAGCCCACTGATCCATGCTACAAAGGCTGGTGCGAAGCGAACTCGCACCCGAACGCGGCGGGTGAGTTAGAATGAGTATTCCGCGTCTGCCACAAAGGCAGGCGCCGTTTTGAGTTCTCTTACGCTGCCACAGTTCTTGGCCGACCACCCTTGCGGCCATTCTTGCGAGATGCCGCGGCCTTCTTCGTACTTGTGTGACCGCGTCCCCGACGACCAAGAGCCTTAGCAAAAAGACTTCCGAGTTCGTCCGCCAGTAAACCCGGCACATAAATGTCCGCGTTGAGACGACGAAAAGTAAGGCCGTCGCCCCCGGGTTGAATCTCGACCGTTGCAAGTTCGTCTGGCGCTGCCTTTGCAAGCTCTCGGATGTGCGCTCGAGGCAGTTGCACTCGAACCCCCTTTCGAAGTGTTAGATGGAGCATATCCTCTTTGCGATCATACCGCGCAGCGACAACATCAAACGGTTGAAGCCGTCTGCTATTCTTGAGCGCACGCTCATACATTGCATCTGTGAATGGTGGAACTGGGATCCGCTTGGGAAAACGCTTACGCATTGTATTTCAACCACAACTCCATCAGTTTGCCAAAGTTCTCCGCAACAAGCTTGCGTGCTTTCGCGATATCGGATTTCTTCATTTTTACGATATCATAGGCTTCGAGATAGCCATCTAATACAATCTTGCACTTGGACTCGGCTTTGATCACGTGAACGTGTGGGCGATGGCCCCTTTCATCGCGTGTATTGACTGCTAGCCGAAAGCCATCGATCTCAATGCCCGGCATGGTTAATTAAACCAAAACAGCTTAGGTTTGTCAACTGTGGCAGACGCACTACCTACCGCTTTTCATTAATTTAGCTTTCAGCAGGCTCTCTTAACATTGATGTGCCGAGCTGAACACATCGAGGCAAAGAGCATGCGATTTTTTCATTATTTTTTCGCCCTCGGCGTTCTTGTCTTGGGATTGCAAAGTTGCAATGGTAGTTCATCGACGCCAGGACCAACCCCAACGCCCACACCTCCGCCGGTGCCGGTTGCTGGCAATTACGCTGGGTCAAATGTAGATAGCGTGCACGGTCACGGTACCGTTACCGCGAACGTCGTGCAAGCGGGGTCGAAGCTCGCCGGTGGTTGGAGCTTTTCCTACCCGGGCAACCCCTCGATCATCACAAGCTTCACCGGGTCGGTCACAGCAGCTGCGATCGCTCTTTCAGTTCCGGCAGAGCTGGGTGTGCCGTGCTCTTACTCAGTGATGGGCACTGCCAATGGTAAACAAATATCGGGCTCGTACTCATCCTCAAATTGCGGAAACTCTGGCACCTTTATGATAAGTCGCCCTTGAAAATCCATGTCGCAGCTTTGCAACGGTATGTGTCCGAAGACGTTGAAAATTTGGGTACCACCCAGCGGTAGCGAGCCGCACCCTATCTCGTGTTTGGCGCCTACCCACCAGGCGGGCAGTCGCATCCAACAGAACCACAGTCCTGTGTTTGGCAGAGAGTTCGCCTATGGACTCTTGGTTGCCACTGTTGGCAGTAAGCTGCCGCCGCGTGGCAGCTGTTCGCACAACAGTGTTCTGCCCTACGATCGCCCGCTTGACTTTAAGATGCGGGCTCTAGACGGTCCGGACTTCGTTCTCTCCAGGTTCAACGGAGCAGCCGTTTGGATTAACCTCTTCGCGACATGGTGTCCCCCCTGCAATGCGGAGCAACCGTTTGTGGTGGCCTCGGCGCAACGATATTTTGACCGAGGTTTGCGAGTCATCGGCGTGGATTTTATGGAACCGGATGACACGGTGCGTGCTTACCGTAAGAAATTCGGCATTACGTACCCGATCGCGATGGATGTGAATGGCGGCTTTACACAAGCGCTCGAGGTTGGAAGAACAGACAACGACGTTGTCTTCCCAGCGCATCTCTTCTTCACGCCACAAGGCTACCTGAGCTGTTATGTATTGGGCTCGATGGAAAACTCGCAAGTCATAGCTCGGATCGAAGAGTTGCTTGCCCTGGGCAACGCGACGCCGGCACCAGTAGCCGCGCCGACTCCTACAGCCACACCCACAACGCAACCAACGCCAAATTCAACCCCGCGATAGCGCTGAAAGTCAATGTGGCGCTCGAGATGAGTGCGGGGTTGATAGCACGCCCGCAAAACAGTGATGTTGGCTTGTGTTATAGTTTTAATGGTTGGTTATGTTTACCGGTATTCGAAATTCACCTGACCAAATGGGCGTGCGGCGCTCCGCGCTCCGCATCGTAATTCCCGGAGGCACGGGCCAAATCGGGCGACTGCTTACCAATTATTTCCATGCCGCCGGAGACGACGTCACGGTCATAGCTCGCGATACCACCCCAGAAGCGCTCCGCGGCACGATTGGATGGGATGGTCGGACTCTGGGCGCTTGGACGGAAGCGATCGACGCAGCGGACGTTGTGATCAACATGGCAGGTCGCAGCGTAAACTGTCGTTATAATGAGAACAACCGCCGGATCATCAAAGAATCGCGAACGCAAACAACGCGCCTCATCGGTCAAGCTATCGCTGCGGCAAAACATCCGCCCGCGCTATGGATGAATGCGAGCACGGCAACGATCTACCGCCATAGCTTTGACCGCGCCATGGACGAGGCAACGGGCCAACTGGGCGGCGGTGAGCCCAATGTTCCAGACACCTGGCGCTTCAGCATCGATGTAGCCAAGAGCTGGGAGGAAGTGTTCTTTCAGTCCGTCACCCCGGGCACAAGAAAGATCGCGTTGCGAACTGCCATCGTGATGGCTCCAAGCCGTGGCGGCACCTTAAGTATACTGCTCGGTCTCGTACGACGCGGTCTCGGCGGTGCCTCGGGCAGCGGGAAACAATTTGTTTCTTGGATTCATGATGAGGATTTTATCCGCGCAATCGAATTTCTGATCGATCACGAGCAGATTGATGGCATAGTCAACCTGAGCTCGCCTAATCCTCTGCCAAATCGCGAGTTTATGCAAGCGCTGTGCGACGCGTGGGGAGCGCGGATTGCAATTCCCGCCGCCGCATGGATGCTTGAAGTGGCCGCTGCGTTCATGGGTACCGAGACTGAGCTCGTGCTCAAAAGCCGCCGCGTGATCCCGAGGCGTCTTTTGGACGCCGGTTTTGAATTTCAGTTTCCAGCGTGGCCCGAAGCAGCGGCCGATTTGGTGCGCCGCTGGCGACTCTCCTAGGCGGGTGCAACCGCGTTGTCGCTGCAGCTAGTGCCGCGCTGTCTAAGGAGTCATTTATGAACGCCAAACCCCCAAGATAAACGGTACCAGCAGACGCAAGAAGTGGTACAATAGGGTGAGCAGACCTTCAGGGCGAGGCCTGCGTTAGCGGGCGTATTGGAGGATGCTATGTTCATAAATATTGGGTTGCCAAAGGCCGGAGGCGTCTGGCTCGTGCTAGTCACTGTGTTGGGGTTAGGGTTGATGCCGCTCGCTATACCGGCGACCGCCCAGGGACGGCCTACCGTGCAGCCCATGCCCGGCGCTCATGCGAATGTCCAACCGATGACCGGCACGCATGCAACTGTAGGGCTCCCTAACCGGGACGCAAATCCAACAAACTGGCCTCGTCGTCAACCCGTGTTGAATGCACAACCATGCGGCAGCAACCTGTATGCATATGGTTACAATTTGTTTTCAGCTCCCTCATTCGGGAACCAACCCTGCGCAGCTCCCTGCCCAAATAATCAGATCCAAGGCGCGCTCGACGACTCGGATATGACCTCATGGTACGGGTACAACAGATCTGAGGTCGCGTGGTGGTCAAGTCCAAATTCTAATTTAAATCCAACGCTTGGACAATGCAGCGGTTTCCAAGGGTGGTGGACGCCCTAGCATCGTTCCAAGTCTGATCCACAAGGTCCGGAGCAACAACGCACCGGACCTACTTTTTTTCACCGGTGGATTGCACTAATAACTTCCGAGCGGCGCTATCACATCCGGATACGGAGGGTCGCGAGCAAACGATGACGGATGTTACAGCTCGGAGGGCGGAGCATGCGTAAAGTCAACACTCGAGATATTCCCGAAGACTCGTGGTCTTCACCAAAGGGCAAATTTAAAGGTTCGAGTCGAGCGGTCTCTGAGGCGCTGGGGCGCAAGGCGACATCCACGGATCTCATGGAGCGCCATCCATTTGACGTCGAAATCCTCACCATTAGCCCCGGGCAGACGCCGTACCCATATCACTCGCATAGCGCACAGTGGGAATTTTACCACGTCATCGCCGGTAAAGGAGTCGTTCGCCATTTAGAAGGGACGACAACCATGGAGGCTGGCGACGCATGTATGTTCGCGCCAGGCCAACCACACCAGTTTACCAATGACGGCTCGGAGAATCTTGTCATCTACGTTATTGCCGACAATCCGATCGGCGAATCAACATATTATCCAGACAGCAAGAAATGGGGTGTTCGGTCGCCTGAGCACACGTTGCTTCGCGGTGTCGTGGACGAGTACTACGACGGCGAAGAATGATGCGGGGCCTTTTTGCGGCTACATGGTTTGAATTGCAGCCACATCCGCCGAAATATTTTCCGGCAATTGCACTTGGGCTTGGCGCCCTGCTCGTGCTCGCCGGCATCCTTGCTCAACAGAAGCGCACGTATCTCTTCGACACATCGTTGCAGAGGCTGAAGTGGACGTGCAGTGGTCTTTTCAAGAGTGGAGCCATGCCTTTTAGCGACATCGTCGAGGTGAGGCTCGAGAGTCTGTCCGACTCCGATGGCGGCCAGACGTACCGCGCAGCGCTCGTCACGCCGGCGGGCTTGATGCCCCTTTCGAACGCCTACACCGGAAACAAACAGAAAGTCGCTGAGTTCGCGTATTATCGTCGAGCGTGGGGCGGCGGTCGAATGACGAAGATCGCGTTGGGATGTCGAAATCCGAGCACATACGAATAAAACACCCGAACCACGGCGCCGGGCTGGACGTAACTCATCGGGTACGACACGGCGCCATCCGCGGAGAACACGCTCTTGAAACTGGGCGATACGATGAAACTTCGCGTGGCGTGCTCTTTGAGGCCATACACCTTGATGTTCGTGGAGGAGATGTGAACGACTGGCCCCTCCCATGTTGCGCCCTTTGGCTGTAAATGATACAGGGCTCGAGGCGCCGGCGTAAGAGCATGATATGGGGATTGGCGAGCGATCGCAGGATGCTGAGCTACGTTTCGGCCCGGTGCTTTGCCCGCATACAAGGTGCGCCGGCTAACGCTCATGATTGGAGCGGGCCTTGTGTGCTTTCGGGGTGAAATTGCGCCGGATATTGCTGTTAGCAGATGAACAAATGGTGTCGGTGCCGGCCCGCTACCTCCTCGTAGCGTTATCGCCGCAAGCAAGCCCGTCAGCGCAAAGGCTACCAGAAGCAGCCTTACCTCTGCACGCCACTTGCCACTGCGCCGGTCTACGGGCGACCAGCGAAATGTAGACCGCCGCTGCTCATCCGTATATGATTGCGCATCGCGGATCTGCACGCGCATTGGCGCGGCGCGCTGATTGGTTGCGGGCGGCGAGATTTCGGCGCTCGTAGACGAGCTATCCGAAATTTCGACAGGAGCCGATGCCGACTCGTCTACGGGGGGCGCCCACACAACGACGTTCGGAAATTCTTCTTCACTTTCGAGCGCCGGCACAAAGGGGCGCAAACTTTCTGCAATGTCGTTCCAGGCTATCTCTGCGCACGCTTCTCCCTGCGCATGCGTGGCGCGGATGAAAATGAGAGTGGGATAGGCGCGTATTGGGCCGGGTGTCCAGTGCGCCTCGATATCAAATGCCACCTCCGCTCCCATCGGCACGGTGATAGTCGGTGAACTCATATTCAGATACTCGCCACCATCACCATGGAGCTGCACCGCACATTCGCAGTTGCCCCGATTGACAAGCGTGCAGTGCACAATGAAGCCTTCAATGAGTTCACGCCGTATAAGCGGACCCCGAGTGACGGCCGACAGATGGATCTCCTCCCGCGCTCTAACATTCACCTGACCAACGAGCTGGCCAAAGCATGTCCCCTCAAAGTCGAGCAGCTCAAGCGTGATGTCGTGCTTGCCTGCGGCGACCGCGGCATCGGGTTGTATCGTCAATGTAAGCTGCGTCAGTGCTTCCGCGCCGGGCGGCAACATCATACGGCTGGGCGCCAATTGGGCCCAGTCGATCGGACCAGCAACACTCACATCAACGTCGTGCGTCTCGGAGGTTCCATTACGGATGCATATAGGGTATTGCGCCGGTTCGCCGGGCGTGACACACCACTCGTTGCCGCTGCCGGCATCGAGAATCTCAAGGACCGGGTCGATGTCGTATTCTTGTGTGCCCATGTTATGGAAAGGGCGCAGCCCAGTTAGGAGCGCTGCGCTCGTCCCTTATAACATCGGCTAAAATGCTTACGTGCGATAGAGCATGCGGATCGTGGGCGCTAGGACGTCGTTGAGGTTAGATCGGCTTGCCGTCGTCATCGGATCCAAGCAGCAAGGGACGAAGCAGCGGGATGGGCGGATCCCCGTGCGCGAGAAGCGCGTCGTGAAAGCCTTGCAGTGAGAATTGACTGCCCATCTTCTTTTGATAATCGCTTCGCAGCTTGAGGATCATGAGCTTGCCTAGCGTGTAGTAACCGTACATCGGGTCTTGCGTACCGCGCAACGCTTCGCGCCGCGCATCGTCTTGCGTCATGTAGGCATTCTTCATGAGAAATGCAGTCGCCTGATCGACGGTCATGCCCTGGGTATGCAGCTTGACGCCCACGACGTAGCGGCACTCGCGCAAAAGCGCCCCATGGAGCTGTGCCAGACGAATCCTCGGGTCGCCATTACCCCACCCTTCATCGACGATCATCTGTTCATCGTAATGCGCCCAGCCTTCGCCAAATTCAGGATTAAACATGAGTTTGCGCGTGAGGCTCAGGTTCAAATGCTTGTCGATCGCCCAATTGACAAAATGCCCCGGCATGATTTCGTGGGCCGAGATAATCGGTCGCCCATAGTCGTTGAGAAAACCCAGCATCATGTTTTGTCGCGCTTTCGGCCATTTCGGATCGGGCGGTGTCACAAAGTAATAGGTTTGCGTCGCCACTTTCTCGAGCGGCCCGGGAGAGTCGAAGGCGGCAAAGACCTGCGACCGAGCGAATGATGGCGTCTCAATGACGTGAATGTCTGCATCTGGCGGCAGCGAAATGATGTGGTGCGATGAGACAAAGGCCCGCAGCGCCGTGACGTCTTGCTGCGCCGCAGCAAGGACGCCATTTGCGGGCGGATGTTTGAGCGACAACGTCTCGTAGACAGCGATCGGCGAGCGCTTCGGATCGATTTGACGCGCAACCGAGACAAACTGTTTCTGGGTGCCGGCGAGTGCCTTCTCACCGATTGATAGATACTGTTCGACGGGCATCGTGACCGCGTCGATGTAGAGCAGGCGCTGCGCGTATTGTGCCTTTCCCAGCGCGAACGTGCCCGACGGATGAGCCAGAGGACCGGTCTTTATCCACCCCGCGTAATCGGCCACCGCCTTCGCAGACGCTGCGTTGACCACGCGAAATTGCTTTTGCAATGCTGCATCCTTAATCGGCGCAAATGCAAGCGTGACGTCGTTTTCGAAAAATGAAACAGCGCCGGCAGCATCCTCATAGGAGACCTCTGCGGTCGCGGCGTCGACCGTTGTAAGATTCATTTTCGCTTGTGACAGGAGGCGAGGAATTTGGCGTTCGCGCGCTATCGCATACTGCATTCGTTTCGCGAGCGGCGCATAGTTGCGCATCATGATCCCAAAGATCGCTCCACTCGCGGTCCCGGTGTACATATCGGGATTGTGGCGCCAGTCAGCTCGCGTCCCCGCGTTTAACAGATCGTCTTTGAGCGCGTAGATCAGCATCTGGCGGTCAATTTGAACCTCGGGGGAGAGGCTCTTTGGGTTGATGGCGTCCAGCTTTGCCAAGAGTGCCTTGTCGGTTGTGAGCTGGGATGCAAAATGCGCTGGGCTCAGATCGTCGAGCGCACTATCATAATCGTGGATGCCTGCATCCGAAGCAGTCGACGGGTTCTCGTGAAAAAGCTCGTTGAAGTAGACTGCTGCAAGCGCTTCGTACGAAGCGTCTGCCGTCGTATGTTGTGCATCTGTCTCTGTTTCTGCAGACGCGTTCATCTTGAGACTCATCGAGGCGATGAGTATTATGGTAAAGCAAAACGCCAAAAACTTCATTGCGTCCTCCACGAGCGCCGATCGCGATCTTCCCAAGCGCACCGTTACCCGACTCGATGAACGCACCCTGCGATATCATTGAGGCACCCCACACTTATAGACGAATCAAGGTACCTGGTGGCGAGCTAGTGAAATGGCGGCCGACCGTTGGAAAAACGATTACTAAAGGATAGAATAATACACTCCAGGGGGTTTGAATGAAGAAGGCGATTTCAATTGTTTGTCTGGCAGCTGTCATAGGTGCGCTGTTAACCGTTGATCGATCCAGCGCGGCACCAGCGCTGTCCGGCAATATGACAAAGCTACAATACCTTGTTGGTACGTGGGCCTGTCAAACCAAGCTGCCCGCGATGGGCAAAGAGCCGGCAGGGACGCACGCAGGCACAATATCTTTTGAGATTGAGCCTGGCAACACGGTCGGCTACGACGTGTCAGCTCCGGACTACTCGGCTGCCGGCTTTTTGGGATATCAGGCGGCCAAGAAGCTGTGGTGGAATTCAGGCGCCGATAATTTTGGCGGCGTGACATTCGAAAGCGGCGCACATGGCAACGTCGTGACCGGTATGACGTTTTGGGGCGGCAAGCATATGTCTTCACGAGATACGATCACGAAAAGCAGCGACACGAAGTACGAGGATCTCTACCAGATCCAGCAGGGCGGCAAGTGGACCCTGGGTGCGGACTCGATCTGCACAAAGACCTCCAACACTCCCGGATAACGAACCTCAGGGTAAACAAACGGGCGCTGCACGTGCCGCGCCCGTTGCGTTCGGTCGACACAAGGTCGACCGCTCCAGAGGCTTCCTTACTTCATAAGATTGAAGGTTCTCTGGCCGTTGCCGGATATCTGGAGTACTACCGCTCCCTTGGCTATCGCGTAGTGGTGGACCATAGCTGGAACAAACAAGAACGAACCCGCGGGGAGGGCGGTGGTTTTTGCCGGGTCGATCTTGTGGCCGGCGGCAAACAGCAGCGTTCCGCTCAAGACCGTTCCTCGCTCGCTCGCGGTGTGCCAGTGCACCGGCACCTTCACTCCGTCATCAAGCTTCAATCGGATTATCCAGGCGTCTCCTGTCTTGTTGTCAGGGTCGCCCCAGACGACCGCTTGTGAGCATCCAGCCATTCCCGGACATGGTGTCCACTTCAGTTGGTCGGGTGTGACGAACACCGGTGCCGCCGGCGCTCCGGAAGACATCGTATCGGCCGACGAAATGGTCACCGCGCCAAGCGCGACGACAACGGCTATCAAAAGCCCAAATATAAACCTCTTCATGCTGCCTCTTTCTTTCCGAGATGACATTTTGGATTAGGAGGCTAGGTTGTTAGGACCGTCCGAACTAACCACCTCTCTCAAATGAAACGCGACACGCACATCCGCATATCCAAGGGCAGATTCGAGGCCTTCAGCGATGGCGTGTTTGCTATCGCTATCACCCTGCTCGTTTTGAGCTTTCAGCCACCGAAGCTCGCCATCGTCAACGAAGCGACAATGACCGGCGCGTTGCTCTCGTTGTGGCCCCAATATCTCGTGTATGGGGTAACGTTTGCGACGGTCGGCATTATGTGGTTCAATCACTACGCGCTCTTCCACGGGGCACGCCACGTATCATACGGCACGCTCATCGCGAATCTTGCCCTGTTGATGCTGATCGCTTTTCTGCCGTTCCCAACCTTGCTTCTTGGCGAGTATGGCTTAGTCTCGTCGCTCGTCTTCTTCTATAGCCTGATCATGGTGTTGATTTCACTCTGCTACGGCATCCTGTACTTTGTCACCAAAGTAGGGCCGGATGAACCAGCGACTCTCGCCGGCTATGTGCGTACTCGCACCGCTTGGAACACCGTCGGGCCAGTGGCGTATGCAGCAGCGGCGTTGCTGGCTTTTGCGAGCCCGCTCTCAAGCGTCATCCTCATCGCAGTGCTGGCCATCTACTACATGTTACCGTCGACCGTGCGTTTGGCACTCGCTGCAAGCGCCGAAGACCATTCTGATACTTGATTGCACACGGTAGCGGATTTGCGGAGTCGCGCGCTGTATAAGTGGGTACGATGAGGGGCGCCGTTCACAGGGGCTTCGATTTCATATTCATCGCGTTGGTTTTTCTGGCAGCTGCCAGTACGGCCACTGGTTCAGATCGCTCCGCCTCGATGGAATCCATAGCGCCTGCGCCGTTCCCACGACTGCCTCATTGGATCAAGAACGTCACGCCAACGAATGATGCCGGCACGCTTGCGCAAATCCGCGTCGACTTTGCCAAACCACTCATACCTGTTGAGCATTGGCGGCTCAGATCAGGGGGACATACTCAGCCATTTCGTCGTCGAACCCTCGCTCGCAGGACATTTTCGGTTTCTCACCCCGCAAATGATCGGCTTTCAAGCGGATCGCGCCCTTCCCGCGGCGACCCGCGTACGCGTCACGTTGCGTGAAGGTCTCGCGGATCTTGAGGGCGATCGACTCGATCACGATGTCTCGTGGACCTTTCAAACGCGACCGATCGATGTGGTGTTACCCGAAGGAATTCAGGACTCTCTGCAACCGGCGCTCACGTTTTACTCGAACACCGAACTCGATCTCGGGTCGCTCCGTAACCATTTTACGTTCGCGCCACACGGCGTGGGTACGCCGATCCCAGTTACGATCAGCGCCAGCCCGGAAGATATTTCGAATTTGGATGAAAACGCACCGCAAAAACTCTTCGATCCAACCGTCAACCTTTGGAAGTATGTCGCTCGTGTATCGTACCAGCTTCCCAAGGCGACGGCCTTCGACGTCGTCGTATTGCCGGGACTACTGCCTGCACATGGCAACCTGCCGACGACGGGAGAGTTTCGCACACGGGTATCGACATATAGTCCGCTGAGTGTTCACATCGATCACAACATGGACAATGGCCGGCCAATTTATCGATTTACCAATGGTGATCCACTCCTCGTTCCAAACAATGCACTGCTGCTCCAGTCGGTACTTAAAAATTCAACGCTCGAGCCAGCTCCGCTGCCTTCGCAGCCCGCGTTCATCAGCTGGCCAGATTCGGGAGAGCACTTGAATGCGGACGCGCTTACGGCGCAAACATCCTATAGGCTGACGCTCGGGCCGGACCTGACCGACGTCTACAAACAAAACCTCGGAAAAAAACTCGTCCTCACGTTTAAGACTGAAGACTACCTACCAACATTTTCTGCTCCGGAATCATTTATGGTCGTGCCGCCGAACGGCCCGCAAGCGCTGCGCATGAGCGCAGTTAATCTGCCTGACTCGGCGTACTACTCTTCCTATCACATATACCGGCAGGCTGATTTGATACAGCAACCGGTGCTCCCCGGATGGGCCGAGGGGATCAGCCTCGACTCGCTGCTGTCGGATCCTACAACCTGGCGCGCGCATAGCGTACGCGCGCGGCGTAACGCAACCGCCGTGATCAGCGTTCCTCTCGCTCCAATTCTCGGAGCCACTTCGGGCATCGTCCTCTATGGCGTCGGGGCGAAGATCCCAGATACTACGTACCTGCAGAGTGAAGATGTTCCACGGGCGTTATACGGCGCCGCCGAGCTCACCAACCTCGGCGTGTTTGCACAGTGGTTTCCAGGCTCAGGGTTGATTATGGTGCACCATCTAACCGATGGTTCGCCCGCGGTTGCGGTGCCAGTCGATGTCTTCGTGCTTAAAGGTGATGGCGTACCATGTTTGCGTTCAGTAACCGACGCGAATGGGATACTCGTCCTCAACTACCATGACTTGCAGGCATGCATGGACTACGCCCCCAGTTTCAATGAGTCTCCGCGCTTGCTCACCGTAGCGCGCGAAGGCGGTGATTGGGGATTTGCTCGCATCGACGGGTTCGATTACACTGCCGGCTACGGCTGGCGAGAGTGGAACAAGCGAAAGCCCACTGGTACGATCTTCACCGATCGCCAGCTCTACCAACCGGGTGAAGTCGCGTACCTTACCGGTGTCGCCTACTACCTTCGCGGAGGCGTTCTCGGACGAGCAGCCCGAGAGCGTTTCAAGCTGACGCTGGTAGGTCCGAACTACGCGAAGACGGAGCTTGGCGCCATACACACCGACGACGCGGGGTTCTTCTCACGCAAGGTTGCGCTCGAAGCGCGTCAGCCTGTCGGCACGTACAATGTGACCGCCACAGCTGCTGATGGCCTGGAGATCGATGGTTCATTCGACGTTGAGGAGTTCAAGCCGCCGAATTTCAAAGTCACGCTCCAGGTGGCGCCTTCTATCGCCTTCCCAGGTGACCACGTCGGGGCGGTCACGAAGAGTTCGTATCTGTTCGGCGCTCCCGTTGTTAATGCGCAATCGACGCTCTACGCAAGACCAAAGCTCGTCAATCCGCATCCCCCCGGCCGGGATGGTTTTTGGTTTGGGCCGGACGCTTTTTGGATCTACCACAATGACTACCCGCCGCTACCCAAACCCGCAACAAGAATGCGATCTTTGACGAGTGCAAGCGGTGAGTCAACTCAATCACTTCGCATCCCGACCGATCTCCCATACCCGACGGAATACGACCTGAGCAGCGAAACCAAAGATTCGTCAAATCAGACTGTTGCCGATACTGGAACGGTGCTTGCGCTGCCGAGCAATACGCTTATCGGCCTCCAGACCGATTTCGTCGCGGACGCTGACAAGCCGCTTACCATCCGCCTCATTGTGACGGACCCACACGGGCGGGCTCTGCCCGGCGTGCGTGTCAGTCTTGAGCTTCAATCTGAGAGCTACCAAGAAAATATCCCCGGCTCACCTTCAATTAGTTACGCAACCGTTGCGCACTCAGTTGTCGTCTCGGGCAATCGGCCCGTCGTGGCGACGCTGTCCCCTCCAGAGGGTGGAAGTTTTCGCATCCGAGCTAATCTGGCTGGTGCAAAAAGCACAGCAGCCGCCACGGACACGCACTTCTGGGCCGGCGGCAATGTGTTGGAGCAATGGGTCAATGGGGGCCCGCAAGATCAAATAGCAGTCCAACTCGACCGGAAGAAGTATCGCGTCGGCCAGGTAGCAACTGCATTGATCCAAAGCCCGTACAAACATGCGACATTATACTTCGCTGTCATTCGCGGCAAGGTTTTCTCGCAGCAAACTGTGCAAACGGAAACCAGAGGACCTATCGTCAGATTCGTTGTGACGCGCGAGATGATGCCCAACGCTTTGGTCGAGGCGGTGCTTGTCCGCCGCGGTGCCGCAAGTCAGGGCGATAGCGGGGTCCATGACAACCTCCCTCTGCGGGGCTTTGCGCCGTTGACCGTCGACCCCATCGGCAAATATCTCCACATCAGCGTCGTGCCCCGACGGCGAACGCTGGCTCCCGGCGCGACGCAAGTGCTGGACATGCGTGTTACCGATGCCTCTGGACGACCCGTGCAAGGCACTTTGACCGTGCTGGTCGTTAACGAAAGCATCTTGCAACTAACCGGCTACCGGCCGCCCGATCTCGTCAGCGTCATTTACAGCAATAAACCCATAGCGACAACCTTCGGAGATAACCTCAGCAGCTTCGAACGGATGCGTACGCTCGGGCGGGTGACGGTACGTGGAACTGCATCCATCGTCGGCAGTCATATGATGGCGGACATGTTCGTCCCCACGCCTGTAGCTACAGCAGCAGCCAACACGCCAGGACAGCAGCCACACGTGCGAGCGAATTTTCAGGAGCTCGCGGCCTACCGTTATGTGACATCTGACGAGTCTGGTCACGCGCGCGTTGAATTCACCTTGCCGGACGATCTCACAACGTGGCGCGCGATGGTTGTTGCCGCGGCCGCGAAGGGCCCCTCACGTTCAACAGATTTCTACTCAGGCAACGGCGAGGCAACGTTTGAGACAACCAAACCGCTCCTCGCGAATCCGCTGTTGCCGCAATTCGTTCGTCCGGGCGACCGCTTCGATGCTGGACTCTCCGTAACAAACAACACTCACGCGAGCGGAAAACTCGACATTCTCGGCCTGCTCATGGGGCCGCTTGCGTTCGTCAACGGCGCGACGCCAGCGCACACCTACGGCGAATCGGTACCCCTGAAGCACGACACGCAAGCGTATCGAGTTCCTATGCTCGCGCAAGGTATCGGCCCCGGATCAATGAGGTTCACGGTGCGGACTCTGACGCAGGGCGACTCGTTCGAGGTGCCGCTCGCCGCTGAAGCGCTCGAGGTTACGGAGCAAGCGGTAGAAACGGGAGCGACGACGAGCTCTGTGAGCATCCCCGTCGACGTCGGTCATGACGTCGCGCCCGACGCAGGTGGGCTGGACCTCGTCATGGCTAGTTCGCTGGTTGCCGAAATCCTCGCGCCTGCGAAAACCTCGCTCGAGAATAACGACTGGCCCTTCCTCGAGCCACTGGCGAGCCGAATCGCTATCGCGTCCGACATGGAGCTGCTGTCACGACAGTATGGGCGCAACATTGGCGGGATCGATGCGAGTGCATTCGCAGAATCGAACTACACACTAGTGACGAAACTGCGATCCTATGACGGCGGGTTTACCGATTGGCCGGGAGCGCCATCTTCGGACCCGATTGAGTCAGCATACTTAGCGCAATGCCTTGGCCGCATGCACAATGCGGGCTTTAGTTTTCCCATTGACGCCGATCTTGAACCGAAACTTGAAACGTACCTTGAGAGAGTTCTCGATGACCCGCAATCTTATTTCCAATATCCCCTCTCAACGCAGAATACCGCAGTCGTTCGGTTGACCGTGCTGCGCGGCATGGCCGCACTCGGTCACACTCGCAGCGATCATTTGGATGAAATCTATGCCGTGCACGACGATTTTGACTTCGTCACCCAACTCCGGCTTGCGCGCTACCTGCATGAATTTCCGCGGTACAGAGAAGAAGCACGCTCGTTGTCTGAAGACCTCGAAAAGAACGTCTACGTAACCGGGCGGCGGGCGACGGTCAACATTCCGGAGCAGTGGGCGTGGTTCGATTCACCCACAACGCTGCAGGCCGAGGCGCTTGGACTGTTCGTCACCCGGAGACGGGAGTCCGAGTTTCTGGATCGAGTACTTCAGAGTCTGTTGGCGCTGCGGCATAAAGGCGACTGGGGCGACTCCTACGATAATGCCGAGGCTCTCGGGGCAATCGTTGACTACAGTATGTTGGAGGCAACGCCTCCCGACTTTTCGACACGAGCGATTTTGGCCGGTTCCACGCTAGCGTCGACGAACTTCGCCGGTTTTGCGAACGCCGTCCGGACAGCGCACGTGCCGATGCGTCAGCTGCCGAGCGGCCGCAACAGTGTCGTGCTCGAGAAGTCCGGTCAGGGAACCCTTCATTATGTCGTCGCCTACCGCTATCGCCTGTTAGATCCGCAACCCGGTGTCCTCAACGGCATTCGAGTCACGCGTGACATCCGTTTGGCAGCTCACGAATCGATTATCGGAGAAATCGGGATCAATGTTCCAACGACCTCGATCGGATTAGCCGCCGGGCAAACATATGACGTTGGCCTCGAAATTATCACTGACCATCCCATCGATCATGTCATGATTACCGACCCGCTGCCTGCCGGTTTCGAGCCCGTGCACAGCAGCTTCCGCATCAGTACAAGCTACTTTGAGTCCCAACCCAATAGTTGGGAGATTGACTACGCAGACATCCACCGAAATAAGATTTTTGCGTTCGCAGAATACCTCGATACAGGCGTGCATACTATTCACTACCTCGTCCAATCCGTTACCCCCGGCCTGTTCGTGTGGCCAGGCGCGGAGGCACATCTGGAATACGCGCCTGAGGAATTTGGTCGCACCGCTTCTGCCACATTGAGGATCTTCTAAGGCCTTGGCTCACCGTTCGAGTTCGGTAGGCTGCGCCTGATAGCCGGTCCCGTACACGTTTTTGATGTCGATCCCCGCTTGATGCGTGCGAAGCGTCGTGCGCAGACCGAAGATCGTGACCTTGAGCGAATTCTGCTCGTGCACACTAATTGCACGACCCTTAATGCTCATCAGCCGCTCATACCGCACTGTCGTGCAGAAATTTGACAACAAAGCGGCGAGCACACGCAGTTGACTCCGCGTGCAGCGAACGTTTCTGCCGGAGATGAACAGCTCGTGCGATCGTGGGTAGATCGTCACATTCGCAGCTGAAACTGTGGGAAAGTTAGCCGCGACCGCGTGCTCGAGCCAGCGCCTGCTTTCCATGTCTAACCGTTGTACGCGAGTGCTGTGCCAAATGTTTCAAACTTCGGCAGTGGACCTGAACGACGTGTGAACGATCGTCTGAAACATTACTGAATCTTAAGACCCCACCCTCACCCGCTTTTCAGACACTCGTTGTATTCTTGTCTCCGACAGGGATTGACGGAGAATATCATGGAGCACGAACAACAGTTTTCTATCCTCGCCATGGCGAGGAATGTTCTACTTCCACTTTTCGCTACAGCTGTGCTTGCGGGATGCGGCGGTGGATCTTCAGCAGTGACGCCGCATATGCCGGTGGTGATTAACCCTGGACGGGTGCTGTCGACCGCGACACTCAAAGGTAGCCCGGGATTTGTCAACGCGGCCGGCTTCACCGTCTACGTTTTCGACGCCGATCTCGCAAGCCCAGGTCACTCTACATGCAATGGCGCCTGCGCTCAGAACTGGCCGCCCGTAGCGCCAACAACAAACATGCTTCCCACGCCGTGGTCGACCATAACGCGGGCTGATGGGAGCGCTCAGCTCGCGCATGCAGGACGGCCCTTGTACCTGTTCGCCTTCGACGCACATGCCGGGGACACAAACGGCGACGGACTGAACGCCTTCGGAGGCATCTGGCATATCGCGCGGCCATGACGGGAACCTACTAGTCATTGGGATACTAGACAACTACGGTTCATTATATACCGAACCAGCGCCGGGCGGCACCAAAAGTGCCGCCTTCTCTTAACCTGCAAAGGTCCGTGATTGTGCGCGCCTAAATGGCGCGGACAATGAAATCACAATCCCTCGTATTATCGGTCGCAATTGTCGCCCTCTCGCTCTCTGGGTGCCACAAGGGCGGCGGACAACAAGGCGGTTTTCCGCCCTCGCCCGTGCAGGCGGAGCCGATCGTGCGCGGCGACATCGCGTCAACGATTAACGTCACGAGCACCGTGGTGCCGCTCTTGCAAGCGTCACTCTCATCAGTCGTGTCGGGTAACGTTGTCTTGGTCTCGCACCAGATCGGTCAGCACGTGTTTGCCGACGAACTGCTTGTCAAGATCGACGACAGCACATTGCGCGCGCAGCGCGCTCAGGCTGCCGGACGTCTCGCGCAGTTGGAAGCACTGTACGGGGGCGGGACGACTACTGCGCAAGCGAATCTGCAATCAGCAAAAGTTACAGACGACGTTGCGAAGACCAACCTTGCGCGCAACGAGACATTATATGCCCAAGGATACGTCGCAAAAGCGCAACTGGATGCAAGTCGCGACAGCGCGGCAGCGGCGGATGCCGCTTACCGAGCGGCATTCATAGCCGCGCAAAATGCAAGTCTCAACGGCGACCGAAGCGCGGCGCTGGCAGATCTCAAGGCGGCGCGAGCGGCCGTCCAGGCACTCGATGCTCAGATCGCGCAGACAAATGTCAGTGCGCCCTTTGACGGGGTCGTCACCGCACGCAACGTCGACCCGGGGACGCTGGCGTCGCCTGGCACCGTCCTCATGGAGGTATCGCGACTCAATCCCGTTTATGTGGACGCGGGCATCACCGGAAGCGACCTGCAGTACGTCCACATAGGCAGCCCAGTTTCAATCACTGCCGACAACGCTCCCGGACGTAGCTGGCATGCTGCGATCACCTACCTCAATCTCTCGTCCGTTCCCGGAACGCTCACATACAAGGCTCGCGCGAAGGTGGCGAATCCGGATCTTGCATTGCGCGGCGGCATGGTCGTCAACGTCTCAATCGAGCGCGAGCACAAGCGCGGAGTGCTGCTCGCACCGCGAGGCGCCGTGTTTCAGACCGACGCGGGTTATGCGATGTTCGTGATCGACAAGGGTGCAGCCAAGTTAGTTCCAGTCGAGATGGGTTTTTCCAATGACCAGAAAGCCGAAGTCAGCGGCGAGGGTCTTAAACCCGGCGTGTTGGCTATCATTAACCATTCGGTGTTCTTGCAGCCGGGCGCGCCCGTGATGGTGATGCCGCCGGGGGGCGGGCCACCTGGCGCGGGCGGCGGACCAAAAGCGGCAGGCGGTGCAAAGACGGGCGGTTCGCCCAAGCCCACACCAAAGGGCACGTAATTGTTCACTAAGTTCTTCATCACGCGGCCGATCTTCGCGTCAGTCCTGTCGGCCCTTGTCTTGCTCGCCGGCGCTATCTCGCTGCCGACGCTGCCTGTCTCGCACTATCCCGACATCTCGCCGCCGCAGATCAGCGTGAACGCAGCCTATATCGGCGCGAATGCCGAAGCGGTCGAAACGTCGGTTACCAATCCGCTCGAGGAATCGATCAACGGCGTCGAAGGGCTGCGGTATCTAACGTCGACGAGCGGCGACGACGGCACAAGCAGTATTACTGCCACATTCTACCTTGGCCGCGATCCCGATAGAGCCGCCTCCGATGTGCAGAACCGCGTCAACGTTGCCCAAGGCGTATTGCCCGCCCAAGTCAAGCAGACGGGTATCGCGGTCACAAAAAACTCGTCGTTCTTCGTCATGGCGCTCGGCTTGACATCGGACAATCCCAAATTTGACACGCTGTTCTTGAGCAACTACGCTGACCGTTATATCGCACCGGCGCTCAAGCGCATCAAGGGCGTCGGCAACGTCATCATCTTCGGTGAGCGCAAGTACGCCATGCGGCTGTGGCTCGATCCCGCCAAACTCCAAGCGTACGGTCTGACGGCAAACGACGTGACGTCTGCCCTGCAAGAGCAAAATGTTCAGGTAGCAGCCGGTGCCATCGGCCAACCGCCCGCGCCGCCAGGTCAACAGTACGAATACAAGGTGCGGGTCGCTGGACGGCTGACCACCCCGACCGAGTTTGCCAACGTTATCGTCAAGTCGGGTAATGGGTATCTCGTACGCGTATCGGATGTCGGACGGGTCGACCTGGGCGCTGAGCAATATTCGACGGATCTCAACCTCAACGGCAAGACGTCGATTGGGTTCGGTGTCTTACAGCTGACGGACGCCAACTCGCTGAACGTTTCTAAGGGCGTGCGCGCCACGCTCGACGAGCTTCAGAAACAGTTTCCTCCCGGCGTCACGTACACCGTCGCGTTTGACGCAACGGTATTCGTGAATGAGTCGATCAAGGAAGTCCTCAAAACGCTCATGATCGCGATTTTCCTGGTCGTGCTCGTGATCTTCCTGTTCCTCCAGGATTGGCGCGCAACGCTCATTCCGGCGATCACGATTCCTGTCTCGCTGCTGGGAACGTTTGCGCTGCTCAAAGTATTCAACTTCTCGATTAACGTGCTCACGCTGTTCGGATTGACGCTTGCAACCGCGCTCGTCGTTGACGACGCGATTGTGGTTATCGAAAACATCGTGCGTTACGTTCAGGAGCACAAGAAACCGCCCAAAGAGGCAGCGCCCCTTGCTATGCAAGAGATTGCTAGCGCGGTTATAGCCACCTCGCTCGTGCTTCTTGCCGTGTTTGTACCTGTTGCCTTCTTCCCGGGCACAACCGGTGAGCTGTACAAGCAGTTCGCACTGACGATCGCATCGACCATCACGATTTCAGCGTTCACGGCGCTGACGCTTGCGCCGGCCCTTGCGGCCATCATGCTCGAAGCGGGTGAAACGCGACACAACCGTCTTATGCGAGCAATCGGCGGCTTCATCCAAGGCATGCGCGCCGGGTATGCAAACTTGCTCCCCAAGGTGATGCGCCAGCGCACGGTTATGCTCACGGCGTTTGCCGTTTTACTCGGCCTCACAGTGTACATGTTGAATATTGTGCCGACCGGTTTTGTGCCTGACGAGGATCAGGGCTATTTCATCGTCCTTGAGCAAGCACCGCCGGGAGTTTCGCTTGAGTATAATGACAAGATCATGACGAGGCTCCAACATATACTCCGGGCAGAGCCAGATGTCACGAATATCTTTAGCGTTTCAGGCTTCAGTTTTAAGGGCATCGGGTCGAACAACGGCATCATGTTCGGGCTGCTCAAACCGTGGTCGCAGCGCAAGCGCGCAGATCAGTCGGTGCAAGCAGTCGTGAACAGGCTTGACCAACAGATGTTTGGGGTCACGGGCGTCAACTATGCATTTGCAATCGTGCCGCCGGCAATTCCAACGGGTAACATTGGCGGATTCCAGTTCGAGGTTGAGGACAAGACGAATCTCGGCCTGCAAGCGATGGCGCAGACGAGGGATGCCATTGAGGGAACTGCGTTTCAAACGCCTGCGCTTCAAACGGTCGTGACGACCTTTAGCGTTAACAGTCCGCAGATTCAGTTGAACATCGATCGCAATGCGGTGAAGGCGCTCAACGTGAAGCTCAGCGACGTTTTTGACACGCTGCAGACGATGCTCGGTTCCAATTACGTCAATGATTTCAACTACCAAAACAGATCGTACCGAGTGTACGTACAAGCTGACGCTCCTTATCGATCGCAGGTCAACGATCTCAGTCGGATCTACGTCAATACGAAAGACGGCCGGCTCGTGCCGCTCACGTCATTCATGACGGTCACTCACATCCTCGGCGCTCCCGAGATCGATCACTACAATCTGTTTCGTTCCATGGAATTCAGCGGAACGTCGTCACCGGGTTATTCATCAGGCCAGGCGATTACGGCGATGCAGAACATTGCAACCCGCGTGCTGCCCAAAGGTATGGGCTACGAGTGGAGCGGCGTGTCGCTCGATCAGATCGAGGCGGGGAGCGTCACGATTTTGATCTTCGGCCTTGCGGTCGTGTTCGTGTTCCTCGTGCTGGCCGCGCAGTACGAAAGCTTAGTCGATCCGTTCATTATCATCATGGCGGTGCCGCTCGCGATCTTAGGAGCGCTGACGGCCGTTTGGCTGCGCCATCTGCAAAACGATATCTTCACGCAGATAGGACTTGTGATGTTGGTGGGATTGGCGAGCAAGAATGCGATTTTGATCGTGCAATTCGGAAACTTGCTGCGTCAACAAGGCATGCCGGTGCGGGAGGCCGCGGTGCAGGCGGCACGGACCCGGCTGCGACCCATCCTCATGACGTCGTTTGCTTTCATCTTCGGCATCATGCCGCTTGTTTTCGCGACTGGAGCGGGAGCCGAAAGCCGTCACTCCATCGGGACTGCCGTGGTCGGCGGCATGCTCGTGTCGACGCTGCTCAATCTCTTCATCATCCCGCTTCTCTACGCGATCATCGCGGGCTACGAGGAGCGCTGGCGCGAGCGGCGAGCGCGGCTGGATGAGTTAAAGCAGAGCTAGGTCAGCGACGCGAGCTCGGCAGCCGTGATCCTGTGGAACGAGCTGCGATACCCGTAATAAAGGCCCAGCGCATAGAACAGCAGATCGATGGGATTGAAATTTGAGACCAGCATGTCCCAGGCGATCTGCGGCGTTGTGTGAGACGCAACCGTCGACAGCGGCGTGCCGCTCTGATTCGACACCGCAATCATCACCGCAAGAATATTACCGGCAATGCACCCGAGGAGAGAGAAAGCGCCGCCGATGTAGCCGTACAGCTTGTCAATGCCCTTGCCCAGAATGCGAACCAAATACCCTACAAGAAAACCAACGCCGACCGCCTCAAAACCGATCTGGAAATTCGTCAGCGCGGTTATGACTCCCCACAGCGCAGCACCGACGACGGCGCCAATCGCTCCGCCGGCGAGAGCGAGACCAAGATTCTGCTGGTCGCGAAGCCGCGCGACATATTTTTTGATCTTTGCCTGATCGTATTCTGGGCCCGAGGCGGGCGGAACAGATGAAGCCGAGGGATCCATACGAGTATGCCCTCCTTATGTGAATAAGCCTATGGGCAGTCTAACACCGTCAGGTCTGACTCGTCAAATAACGCGAAGCGCGCTATTTGTGGCGGGCAGCGACCTCGGGCTCCACGCTCGGCGGCGCCGGCGGCCGGACAAATTCAATCGCTGGGCCTGGCGGCTGAGGTGGTACTTCTTCTATCTGCTCGAGCCGCTTGGGCGCAAGCCACATGTACACGATCGGTACCAGCAAGAGCGTGAGCGCCAGGGAGCTTGCAAGGCCGCCGATGATCACAATGCCGAGCGCCTGGCGCACCTGCGAACCGGCGACGAGGCCAAGCGCGAGCGGTGTCATGCCCGCGATCATCGCGCACGTCGTCATGAGAATCGGCCTGAACCGGATGCGCGCGCTTTCCTGAATTGCCTCGAGCTCGGCGTAGCCTCGTCTGCGCAACGTGTTTGCATAGTCCACAAGTAGAATACCATTTTTTGACACGAGACCGATGAGCATGATGACGCCGATAAGCGAGAATAAGTTGAGCGTCTGCCGCGTGAGCGCCAGCGCGCCGAAGGCTCCCACTGCCGCAACCGGCACAGAGAACATGATGATGAATGGCGTGCGATATCCGTTGTAGAGCGCCACCATAAGAAGATACACAAGTACCATCGACAGCGCCAACGCGGCGCCCATCCCGAGCACCGTGTCAGCAAGGTTTTGCTGGTTACCATTTGGATTCGCGCGCACGATGACCCAAGCCGGCAGCGCAGCTGCCTTGAGCCGTTTCATGAAGGCGTTCTGCACGTTCGAGAGCGCGGCTCCCGGCGCGACGTTTGCGGTCACGTGAACGACACTTTGACGATTGGTCCGCGTGATGACAGGCGGCGCGGGTGCGTATTGCAGCTTTGCGACCTGCCCAACGGTGACGATTGAACCCGTGTTTGTCCGAACTTGGATGTTGCGCAGTTCATCGAGGCTCGTGCGGTCTTGCAGCGGGTAGATGACCTGAACGTCCTTGAGCCCGTTGATCGACTCGAACTGAGTGGCGATCGCACCGCCCAAAGCGGCTCGAATTGCGGTTGAGGCAGAACCGATGCTGACGTTGAGCGCTTGCGCCGCCAAGCGGTCGAACTCGACGTTGACTTGCGGCGCAAGATCGAGCACCGAGCTGTTGACGTTGGCAGTGCCCGGAGTGCCTTTGAGTATTTGGTACACTTGCTGGGCGTACTGGTTTGGGTCGCCTTGCACGCTCGTCACGAGATAATCCATAGGCTGCTGGTTGCCGCCGCCGGTGCTGGTCGCCGGGATGACGACAATGGTGGCGCCCGGAGCCGAAGATCGCAGGTGCGTCCGCAGCCAATCCACCCAGTAGGTGGTGGACTGTTTTCGGTTATCTTTAAGCCATAGGTGGAGTTGACCCAGGTTACCCTCAAGCAGCAGGCCGCCAAATGGCGACGAGTAGGCACCCGCGACCGCGACGTCGTTCCGCAGATCGGGTATCTGCTCGGCGATTTTCTCGAGCCGCTGCACGGTGACGTTGACCTTGCTCAGCAATGTGCCCGTTGGATACGTGATCTGCACGAAGATCTCACCGCGGTCCACGCTCGGTATGAACGTGAAGCCTATGAGCCCCAGCGGAATCAATGTGAGCGACAACAGGAACGAAACGGCGGCGATACCCGCAACCAGCTTCGGTTTCTTGAGCGCTCTAGGCAGGAGCTCTTCTGCATACCACGTGCGCAGCCGTTCGAATGCCTTCGTAAACGCGACGATAGGGCGCAATGGTTTCCAATTGCTCTTGAGCGACCAGCGACCCGCCAGCGCCGGCGTCACGGTAAATGAGGTCCACAACGACGTCAGCGTCGCAACGACAACGACGAGCGCAAACTCTTTCATGAACTTTCCGACGACGCCTGGCAAGAACGCGATGGGCAAGAACACGACGACGTCGACCAGCGTGATAACGATAGCCGCAAAGCCGATCTCGGAACGTCCGGTGACGGCTGCCGAAAGGCGCGGTTCACCCTGGCGATGATGCCGTTCGATGTTCTCCAATACCACAATAGAGTCGTCGACGAGAATGCCGACGACCAGCGTCATAGCAAGCAGCGAGACCGTATCGATCGTGAAGTTCGCGAGCTTCATCGCGATCATGGTGATGAGCAGCGAAAATGGGATGGCAATGAGCACGACCAGCGAGCTGCGCCACGACGCCAAGAAGAACAACATGACGATCGCGGTGAGCGCAACGCCTTCCTCAAGCGTGTGCAGCACGCCATCGATTTGCTGGCGCGTGTAATCGGCCCGCACGTCGTTGATGCCAAAAATGAGGCCAGGGAATTGCTGTTCGAGCCGCGGGATGGCGGCGAGGACGTTATCCGATGTCGAAACTTCATTCGCCTGTGTCGTCTTGATAACGTCGAGAGTGAGTCTCGGGACGCCGCTTTGGTATGCAAACACGCGGCGCGGTTCGTATGAGTCCGTCACAGTCGCGACGTTGCTGATACGCGGCACGTTCGGCGTCACGCTCCACGGGTTGAGCCCGGATGACGACGAGGAGGACGCGGCCCCGGACGTCGCGGTCGTTTGAGAGGGTGTGGAGCCACCACCGCCACCGCGCAGCAGCAGGAGGTTGGCGACAGTCTCGGGACCCTGCACGTCGCCACGCACATCGACAAGCGTTTCATGCGTCGGCTGGTAGATAATGCCGCCCGGCAGCCGTGTGTTATTAGCTGAGATCGAATTCACGACGTCATTGACAGTGAACCCGCCGCCTTGCAGCGCAATTGGGTCGACGGTGACCTCATAGGCAGCCGTCACCGTGCCGTTTGCGTTCACCGTGCCAACGCCGTCTATTTGTTCAAGCGCAGGGACGACCCGGTTGTTGACGACATCCGACAAGCCGGCCAGCGAGTAGGAGTTCGAGCTTACAACTAGGGAGACGACCTCTGACTCACCAGGGTTGTTGGTTGAGATCGAAGGAGTGCGCAGATCAGTCGGGAGCTGCGATTGCGCCGCTTGCAGGCGCTGTTGCACCTCCACCATCGCAGTTGTCTGATCAGTGTTGAGGTTGAAAACAGCCGAGATATTCGCCCGGCCTTGGAGCACGGTCGCGTTGATAACGTTGAGCCCCGCAGCGCCCGCGATAGAATCCTCGATGGGACGTACGATATTGTCGCGCATTTCGGTCGGTGACGCGCCAGTGTAATTGACTTGGATCGAGACGGTCGGCAAGTCGATATTGGGAAACTGCTGCTGCGTAAGATTGAGAAACGCGATGGCGCCCCCCACCGTGACGAAGGCGATCATCACGAAAACCAGCGCCGGTCGATTGACGAAGAGCCGCGTCAGCCACATATCAGAGTGAGGCTACCACTTTTTGGCCGTCGGTCACGTTGGTCTGACCGTTCGCCACGACCTTCGTGTTAGCCGGCAAACCGCTGACGATCACATAGCGAGGGTCCTCGGTGATTTCCGTGACTCGCGCGACGTGCGCGGTGTCGCCGTCAACAGTCATGACGCTCTGATGCGTATCGTCGAGAAATGCCGTGACCGGCACCGTGATTCCGTGTTGCTGGGGCAAGCGAACGGTGGCTGAAACCGTCATGCCCGGGCGTAGGATGTCGCTCTTATTTGGGACCACAACTTTAACAATGAAGCCGCTCGCCGACGGTGTGGTGGGCGAGAGAATGGCGTTGATTCTTCCCACAAACGTGCGGCCTGGCAATGCGTCGGCGCTGAGGGTCGCCTCGCCTCCCTGACGGATACCTGCGACTTGTGTGCCGTAGGCATTGAGCTCGGCGTAGACAACCGAGACTTCTTGCAGCGTAAAAATTTGACGCGTGCCAGGGTACTCGCCGGGATTGAGATTTCGATTCACCACAACACCGTCGATCGGTGAGGTGATGGACGCGCGCGCAATTTCTGCTTGAATCTGATCGACGGCGGCTGCGGCTTGAATGACATTCGCGTGCTGCAGGCCGCGATTTTGTGTGCCGTTGGCCTGCGCGTTCGCGACCGCCTGGTTGAGCGCGGCTTGCGCTTGCGCCACGTTCGTCCGCTGCGTGTCGACCGTCTGCACAGAGATGTAGCCCTGCGCAAGCAATTGTTCGTCGCGCGTCAGATTGGCTTGCGCAAGGTCGAGCGCGGACTGAGCCGAGCGCACCTGGTCGTTCCCTTGACGAAGCGCCATGGTACCTTGATATTGCATCTGCTCCAAATGCGCATGAGCCTGAACAAGACTTGCGCTGAGATCGGCCGTGTTCAGTTGAGCGAGCAGCTGGCCGCGACGAACGACGTCGCCTTCATTAACATAGACTACATCAGTGGGCTCTTGGAGGCTGGTCGACAAGCCGACATTCTGCAAGGGCGCAATGATGCCGGCCAGCTTGAGCTGCGGATTGACTGTGCGGTCGGCAGCGGCGACGACATGCACCGGAGTCGGGGGCGAAGCCGCCTACTTTGCATTTCGGCCGCAGCCTGCGAGAACGACAAGGCAAACTGCAAGCAAGCACCGGCTGATTGTTGTTCTTCTTTTCATGGCTGTAGTGGGACAGTATATCACCAGGGGCTGGGAAGACCTTGGGATTACAGTCCCGACTGGCGCCGCTGCATGTAAAGTCCCAGAGCCGGTGCGTAGTTGAGCGCTGGCAGCTGGGCTGCACCGTACCCCGTCTCTTTAATCTCGTCCGCTGAGCCAGCTCCAACTCGTGCACAATTGAGCAGTGCTGGAATTGCGACCGGCGCTTGCGGTTGCAGCTCAAGCCAGTAGCCTTTTGCTGCACTGTGAGGCGTTACCAGCCACCCGGCTGGTTGCGCTGGACTGACTTGACCTGCATCTTTTGCGCTCACGTAGTGCGTTAGCGAAGCGAGCAGTTGTTGTGCCACTGGCTTGAGATCGTTCGTGCACCGTTGGGAGTCGACGAGCTGCAGCGGCTGCGCTGGTTTCGACGCCGGCAATTTGTACACACGAAATTGTTCTTGACCCGGCGGTGGCGGCTGCCGCACGACGTATAAGCCGGCCGCGGGCGTGTAGGCGAGTGGGGTGCGGAAAAATGAACTGGCTTGCGGAATGTACAGATGCAGCGCATCAGCTTGCTCTTTAGTGCCGACGTGAATCGGCGCGCATCCGATGAATCCCCGCAGTCCAGAAAAAGTTTGGGGCGTAAATGTAAGTGCATACGTGCCTTGCAACGGATGATAAGCCACAGTGAAACCTGGAACCTCGGGTGGTAACGGGCTCAACGAGGGCGGATATCCAGTGCTTGTCTTTTGCGCTTCGATTGCATCGGCATACGCCTTCATCGCGCTAAGCGTCTGCGAAGCTTGGGCCGCCATCTGCGCGTTGCAATTCTGACCGGCTTGTGCAGCAAACGGGTCCTTCGGCGGCGACTGCGGCAGCGCGGGCAAGCTTGCAAATGGCCCACGAGCGCCTTCTCGCGGCGCTCCACCAGCTTGGCTGCCATCAGCTAGGCCAGGACCTGAGCCTGGCGCGTTCTGACGCACGGGAGCAACACTTAGACCGTATCCGATCTTCACCGAATACGTCACCGTGAGTTGCCGAGGTGCAAGCGGACGAGCGATTTGCGGCAAGATACCTTCATCGACAGTTGGCGGGCCCACAGCATACGATGGCGACGCGAACTCATAGCCAAACTTGTTGAAGATATTGCTCAAAGCGAGCGTCAGCGTTCCATGCGTGAAGTCCATGCCAACGCCTGCATCCGCCGTCACGTAGCCGGGGAGATAGTTGCGGTTGCCGCTGCTGACATAGCGAGCGTCGGCGAGCCACTCAAGCGGCGAGTGCAGCGGTTTGAGATCCAGCGTAACTCCGGCTTGATGCAGCGGCGCTCCCGGAAGTTGCGAGCCTGAGATCACTGGCGAAAATGAATTCGCGAGCAACGCGCTGTTGGATATGGGCTTGACGACCTGCGTGGCATAAAATGGTTCAACAGCTAGGCTGCGCGTGATGTTGAAATCTCCATCGAAGCGTATGCCCTCGTACACCATCGTTACGCCGCTGACGGGCACGTTGAGGAACAGATTGGTCGGGCCAAAGAGCGTACTGGGGCTGGCGCAGCCGCCGGTTGATTGAAAGATCTGTTGCGCCGCGGTAAAGTAACCCGGTGGGAAATATCCTGGTGAAAAAGCGGAGCCATTGACCAGTGCGTTGATGAGCGAGTCGTTCTGCTGCTGATGGTAGAGCGTTGTTGTAAGTTGGCCGGTCGAGCCGAACCGGTGCTGCCACGTCGCGCGAGCAGTCCGTCCGCTTTGATTGCCTGGCGTATCGCCTGGGCCAGACCCGAATCCGGCGTTACCTGCGCAGTCGAATTGCAGCGCGGCCGGATCGGTGAGGGTACCGAATCGAGCCGGGCCGGCACCATTGCTGCCGACGTCGAGGTTTCCAGCGAACGCGTCCGACGCCTCCGGCGCCCAGCTCGCGCTGACACCCGCGAGCAACGATGCGCCCGAGCCGTTGGATCGAGCGACGCCAATGTGTTCTCCCAAGGTGAGCTTGTCGTTCGATCGTATGTTGTCGGCGATAGAAAACGCCGAGTAGGAGCTCGTGCTCGAGCCCGCCGCAAAAACGCTGGCGCTGGGAACGAGCGCCGTCGATTGCGAGTTTGACAAGGTCGTGTTGATTTGGAACGAAATCGTGTGGCGCTCGCGTGACGGAAGATGTGCGGAAAGGGCGACGCCGCGCGTACTCCCCGTGGTCTGCTGGCCGAATGGCGCATACACGAGATTGATGTAGCGATTGAGCAAGTCGCGGTCGCTACGGAATTGCGAGCCGTACAGTGAGAGCTGGACCGTCGTCATGCCCACAAGCGCGGTGTCGGAGAGCGACGCAAGCGCATAATGGCGATAGTTGGAATTACCCGGGCCGAATCCGCACGGCACCAGGCCGCTCTGGACCGTGCACAAGGCGTCGTTGTAACCGTTCGACGATGCGAACATGGCGCTGAGCGAGTGCGTAACTCCGACCAGCGTTCGCAGCTTAATGAGGTCGCCGCCGCTTTGGTTGGCTCCCTGATGGATGTAGTCGAAGCCGCTCGCGTCAAGGTAGCGCTGACCAGCCAATAGATTCTCGCTGCCGCGAATTGAGTGCACGTATGCGACGCCTAGATTGCCGGCCGACCCTTGCAGCGAGACAATCGTCGACGCGGCGCTCAGGTTGCCAAAACTTTGATTGATACCCAGTTGCCAGTTGCGCGTCGGCTCGAGGGTGCGATAGTTGACGGATCCTCCAAGCGCACCCGCAACCGGATTGAAGCTCACAGAAGCACCGGCAAAGAGATCGGAACTGATGAAACGCAAGTCGCTGGCTGTGCCCGGCGCGTTGAGCGGAATCCCGTCGAGAGCGACCTGAGTTTGTGAAGGATCGTGGCCCTCGAGCGAAATAGTTTGCGCAGCGTCGTTGGCTGTCGAGTCGGCGCCGACCGAAACCCCTGACAACTTGTTGAGCGCATCGTTGAGCGTCGGCGACAGTTTGCGAATGGCGCTGTCTTGCGATATTGCGGTACTCGAAATACTCGCCGTCGATTTCACGGTAATGGTGCCGAGAGATTTAACGCCCGACGCCACAAGTGCGAGCTGCACGTTGACTTCGACTGCCTTGCCGTCGACGACCTCGAATGCAGCAGTCGTCACCGTCTGATACCCGGATTTGCCGACGCGCGCGGTGTACACGCCCGCCGGCACGTCTCTAAAGATGACCTTACCGCTTTGGGTTGTCAGTTCGTTGGTCATTATAGGGCCGTCGAGCAGGACGCGCGCGAGCGCGATCGGCTTGGCGGCAGACGCGTCAACAACGACGATCATCAGTTGGCCTGACTCGTTTTGCGATAAGACAATCGCCGGCCAAAGCGCGATGGCGATGGCGGCGACGACGCCCAAGACGAAGCGAATCACGTATGTAGTATAACGGCGATGACTGGAATGGAACTGAGAAATCGGACCTAAAGGTCCGATGCTACACTGATCGGACCTAAAGGTCCGATGCTACACGGGTTCTGAGGGGTGCTTAAGCTTTGCGGCGTATAATACCGTCATATGCCACCACAGTCGAAAATTCTTGTCGTCGACGATGAGCGCTCCATGCGCGACATGCTCCGCCTCGGCCTTGAGCAACAAGGATACGCGGTTCGCGATCTGGGCGACGGCAGAGGCCTTGAAGGCGAAATCGTTCAGTGGCAACCCGACGCGATTATCTTGGACGTCATGCTGCCGTTTGCGGACGGCTTTACGCTTCTGCCCATGATTCGGCGGGTGACCCAAGCACCGGTCATCATGCTCACTGCGAAGACCGAAGTGGACGACCGAGTGACCGGACTTCAACTTGGCGCCGATGACTATGTGCCCAAACCGTTTGCGTTTGCCGAACTCGTGAGCCGACTGGAAGCGGCCTTGCGGCGGCCACATATATCTATCCCGGAATATCTTCAGTATCTGGATCTCACCGTCAATCTCAAGACGCGCGAAGTGGAGCGCGCCGGCAAACCAATCTCACTCACGAACAAAGAATTTACGTTGCTCACAACACTCATGCGCGAGCCGCGACGCGTGTTCGGCAAGGAAGAGCTGCTGGCGCAAGTGTGGGGCCAAGACTTCGAGGGTGAAATTGGCAACGTGGAAACGTACATCTCATACTTGCGCGCCAAAATCGACACAGACGCGGCGACCAAACTGATCCACACAATCAGGGGAGCTGGCTATTCGCTGCGCGGGGAAAAATAACGCGCGCGTGACGCGATAACCCGGTCACTTCAAGCAACCCGATCAGCCCCTCACCCGCAAGCACGGTGACCGCGTGATCATTACGTTTGAGATCGCGTACGATCTTGACGAGAGTCGCCCACGGCAGCGAGGCAGTCGCTCGCGTTCGACGAAGATCGATCGCAGCATCGCAACGCGGTGCGCGCCTGGCGTTCTTCTGAAAGCGCCGCATCGCACGGCAGCTCGTCGCGTCGAGGACTTCATCGAGCACGAGCGTCGTAGGAACTGGCGTGCGTGGAGATCGCATTGTTTGTGGAGACCCCGGGAAATGGGTGGGCGGCGAATCGGTGTCATTCGCCGCCACCTCCGAAGTCTACACCCGGATGCTCAAAGCTTACTGGGAAAGCTCTCGAGGCGATTAATGAGAGAGATGCTGCCAGGCCGGCAGACGCAGCTCCACGGTCGTGCCTTTGCCAAGGGCCGTCTGCAAAGCAACCGAACCGCCCGCACGCTGGACCGCTCGCTCCACAATGGCGAGCCCCAGGCCGGAGCCTGAGATCGAGCCCCCGAGCTCCCCGCGCGAGAAGCGTTCGAATGCACGGGCGCGGACTTCAGGGGTCATGCCCGGTCCGTCATCGGACACCGCGATAAATACGGCGTCGCCTTGCGCTCTGACGCGCGCTTCGACGTTTGCCCCCGGTGCATACTTGAGCGCGTTATCGATGAGATTGCCGATCGCCTCATGCAACTCCGATTCTGAAACTTGCACAAATGAGTCGCGTTGGGCGTCGACTTTGAGGACGGACCCGTTTGCCAGCGGCCGGAACGAGTCGATGACGCTCGCGGCGACGTCGGCCGCATCGATGATCTTCACATCGTTAGGCTCTTGGCTTTCCAAACGAGTCAGCAACAGGAGCTTCTGGATAAGCGTGCTCATGCGCTTGCCCTGGTCGTCAATTTCCACGAAGACTCGTGCAGCTAGCGCATCCTTCGTCTGTCCACTTTGACGCAGTAGCTGGACGTAGCCCATGATAACGGCAAGCGGTGTGCGCAACTCGTGACCTGCATCAGCAACGAACTGGCGGATCTTTGTTTCGATCTCGGTCCGCTGCTTGGAAACGGCTTCAACCTGAGAGGATGCGGCGTTGTAGGCCTCAACGAGCTCGGTTGCAACCTCATCGTGCGCGTTCAGGACCTCCAAGCGCGCGTAGTCGCCGTGCGACAAACGCAAGAGGGCGGCGCGCATGCGGTCAAAGGGTCGCACGGTGCCAAAGAGTATGCGGCTGCTGAAGAACCACACGAGAATGAAGGTCGCCGCGATGAGGGCAATGGCGCTGCGGCGTTCGAGCTGCTGTATTGCCGTGAGCCAATCGTATCGCGGGGCGAAGACAACGGAGAGATTGTCGAATCTCACGACGGATGCGGGCGATGTGATTGTACTAAACGGCCAGCGCACGAATGCGATCCCGTGCGAGACCGGCGGGTGCATGCCGTAGATGGAACCTCGAAACTCGCCCGGCCGTTGCTGCGGCTCCGGCGGCCGCGGCGGCATTCCCGGAGGCCGCCCGGGAAACCCGATATCGCCAGTCGGATGGCTGGGGACGAGCGACGCATCCCCGTTGATGAGCTTGCCGTTGTCGTCAATGACTGCGGCGGTATAGCCGCTCGCGGTCGCTCGGGTGACGATCGCCTGAGCAATCTGCGTCTGGGACTTGTGTTTGCTTTTGAGATCGGAGGCCGTGTGCTGCACGTCCTCCGCCATGCGTGCGCGCAGGTTAGCGTCAAACCACATGTTGGGGGCCGCAAGCGAAAGTGCCCAGGCGGCGACGCTATAGACACACAGTGCACAGGCCGCGGCCAGCGCTGCTAGACCCAGACTGGCAAGCCAGGTTCGTCGAATCACACTTATATTGTTCTGGCTTGCGCGCGCAGTTCTTGCGCCTGAATCCATAGATTCGGCTGAGAAAATCCTTTGCATCAGCGATAGAACAGCGAGATGATGCGCCTCGTCATGGGTCGCTTGTCGAAGGTATCCGTGTTGCTGAGCATGACGACGGCAAACCGCTGGTCCGGCAACGTGGCGTTCTCGCTCGTGAAGCCGGTCCAGCCGCCTGTATGGGCGACCTCACGATGGCCAGCAACCGAGCCGACGTGCACGCCAAGCCCATACCCAAAGCCAGGCCAGTCAGGGTCTTGGCGAAATCGTGACGGCGTGAACATCACCTCGAGAAGATTCTTATTGATGACGCGTCCTGTATCCAATGCATCATCCCATTGCACAAGATCGAGCACGGTCGAGTTGATCCCGCCATCGGGGAAGTCGAGTATTGCGACTGTCTGCGGTACGGTTGGAACGGTGCGGCTCTTGACGACTGTATAGCCGACGGCGCCTCCCGCCAGGTCCATGGGCGCAGTGCCGACGGTCGTCTCCTGCAGCCCCAGCGGTTTGATGATGCGCGTTCTCAGGAAATCGTCAAACGGCATGCCGGATACTTTTTCGACAATGTAACCTGCGACGATGAAGTTCGTGTTGCTATAGTCATACCTGGTGCCGGGTTTGAACTTCAGCTTTGTCTTGTACACTGCGGCGCGGACCTTGGCAGGGGTCAGCGTGGCGTTGTCGATCGTGTCGAGATAATCTGTGAGTCCCGACGTGTGGTTGAGCACTTGATGAATGGTGATCTTGTCGCCGTTTGGAAACGCGGGTACGTACTTTGACAGCGAATCATCGATATTAAGTTTGCCGTCTTGCTGCAGCAGCAGCACGCAGGCGGCGGTGAACTGCTTGCTATTCGAGGCGATATTGTAAATTGTCTCAGGCGTTGCAGGCAAGCGCCGTGCAAGGTCGCGGTAGCCGTATCCCTTCGCATAGATAACGCGTCCGCCACGAGCGATCGCGAGCGACACCGCCGCAACGTGCTGCTCGGATATTGCGTTACGCATGAGCGAGTCAATGCGAGCAGAAACGTCACGCGTGACAATCGGCTCGGCTGTTGGGCCTGGCGACGCAGCAATGCCAGCGCGAGCGCAGCTCAGCAGGACTGCGGCCAGTGCTATGAGCAGCGTCAGTCGCCAGCCACCTGCCACACGCATCAGTTAACGAGTCGGACGGGTTGGCTTGGGGGGCGGCGTTCCGGGCATAGGCGTGGTGCCCGGCATGATGGAGCGGTCAAGCGGAGTTCTTAAGCGCGTGCGTGCGAGCATGTCGTGCCAGGCGCGGGCGTAGGACTTGTTAATCGTGCCGATGGCGTGCGCTCCCCCAGGTTCTTCATAGTAGTGCGCCTCGATACCGCTTCGTTCGAGTAACTCGAAATTGCGTTTCATGTAGCCCTTCGGAACGATGGGATCATCCGACCCGACGACGAGATACACGGGAATGCCCTGCAGCCCTCTGAGCGCATCGTTGAGCGTCTCCGTCGTCATGCCGCCTGACACGGGCATGACGGCGGCCCAATCTTCCGGATGTTTCGGGCCGACGATGAAAACACCGTATCCACCCATCGAGTGACCGGCGAGATAGATGCGCCTCCGGTCGATATTGAACGCGTGCAGCGCGACGTCGAGCGCAGCGTACACGTCGGCAGGTGCGGGATCGACGTACTGGCTGTTACCACGCGCATACGGTGCAATGATGATTGAGTTCGTCGAATCGGCGGCGGCGCGCACCCAGGGCAGCGCGAGGGGGTCGTTCTCCGAGCACGTGTTCCCATGGAGAAAAACGACCAACGATGTCGACGTCCGTGGATCGTAGGTTTTCGGGACGTAGACGGCGAGCGGCTGCATCGTGCCGTCCGCCGGCGATTTGAACACCGTGTCATCTGCCCCGCGAACCTCTGCGAGCGGATGATATGTGCCGCTCGCGTACTGATCGACGAGGCTTTTATCGAGTTTCGCAAGGAGGGTTTCGTAGTCGACGTAGTCAGCGGTGCTCATCCAGGCGGGCTGCTCGTTTTTGCCAATAGCGGGCGAATCGGTGTCGAGCCGCGTTTGAAGAGCTGCGGCGAGTCCGGACCGCGTGTCGATGACGCTGAATTTGTCGCCCAGTGTTTTGCGAGCCGCATCCAGTTGAGCGCGAGCAGGCTGCAATGGATCGGGGGCGGAGCCGGCGTTCGGACCAGGCGATGTCAGCGCGACGGCAGTGGCGGCAAAGACGGCAACGATCAGCATGGCTTTACGAGCATTATAGCAGATAGGCGGGTTGCCGTCGCAACTCCCAGATCGAAAGGTTACAAACCGCTAAGCGTATGCGCCCTGCAAATCGACCAGACGCGGATCGACCTCTTCGATGGGCAGCGAGACCAAGGGCGGGTGATCGGTGCCCAGCGTCAGTGCCTCGAGCGTCGGCCGGTTCTCGCGATAGAAAATTCCGAGCGGGATTTTACCGGGTTGGACAAGCGTGGCGAAGGCCTTTTGCTTGTCGCTCGCGTCATAGCCCGGCGTGTCATCGATATGGTAGACGTTTTCCTTAAACCACTTGTACGTGTTGATCTTGTTGAACGTAACGCAGGGCGACATCACTTCGACGATCGCAAAGCCGGGATGACGCATCCCTTCCTTGATCATTTCCGTCATTTGTTTGGGCTCGGACGAAAAGCCTCGGGCCAAGAACGTGCCGCCGGCGGCAAGCGCGATGGCGAGGCCGTTGATCGGCGCATCGGGGTTGCCTTCCGGATGCGTTCCCTCCTTATATCCAATCATGCTGGTTGGCGATGACTGCCCCTTCGTGAGGCCGTACGTTTGATTGTCCATGACGATGTACGTCATGTTCGGATTGCGGCGCACTGCATGGAGGAAGTGGCCGGCGCCGATGGCATAACCGTCGCCGTCACCACCTGCGACGATAACGGTCAGATCTTCGTTTGCAAGCTTGACGGCGGTGGCGGTCGGCAGCGCCCGCCCGTGCACGCCGTGAAATGCGTACGAGTGCAAATATCCCGAAATCTTCCCCGAGCATCCAATGCCAGAGATAAAGGCGACGTCCTTGGGTTTGAGGCCGAGATCAGCGCAGGCTTGTTTCAGCGCGGCCAGCACGCCGAAATCACCGCATCCTGCGCACCACCATGACGGCGTTGCAGTCGCAAAATCTTTGGGGCTCAAGACGGTTGCCATGTATATTCCTATCGCGCTACGGAACGGACCTGAAGGTCCGTTGCTACAGGGTTCGTTGCTATAGGGTTCGTTGCGACAGAGTCCGTTGCTCTCGGCGCTACGTACTGCTTGACCGCATCGAGGATTTCGATCGGACGAAATGGGCGCCCGTTGTATTTGCGCACCGGATGCATGTGCGGGAGCGGCCCAGTGACGTAACGGATGAGGCGCTCTAACTGACCCGTGATGTTGTGCTCGACGACGAACACATGCGTTGCGCTCTTGATGAAGTCACGCACTTCATCTTCCGGAAACGGCCAGAGCGTCCGCAATTGCAAGAATCTGGTCGGTACCCCGTCGGCGGCAAGGCGGTCTTGCGCCTCGGAAATCGGTCCTCGATTGGAACCGTATCCAATGAAAGCGACGGCCGCTTTGGGATCACCGAGCAGGTTTGCCTTTGGGAGATCGGGTCGCATTGCTTCGAGCTTGTGCATGCGCTTTTCCATCATGCGCGCTCGATTAGTTGCGTCTTCGGTAATGACGCCTTCGTCGCTGTGCTCCGAGCCAGGTGCAAGATGCATGCCGCCTTCAACGCCCGGAATCGTCCGCGGCGAAACGCCGTCCTCGCTAAACGCAAAGCGTTTGTATTCGCCGAAAGTGACGCCGCCGTTACGAACGAGCTTGCCGCGATCGACCTGTACGGCTCCCAGTTCCAAACGCGGGATCGTTTCTTTGCTTTGGCACAGGGCCTGCTCGCTCAACACGAAGACGGGCAGCTGATACTTCTCCGCCAGATTGAATGCTGCGACGGTGAGATAAAAGGACTCTTCAACAGTTCCTGGCGCGAGCACGACCTTCGGAATCTCGCCATGCCCGGAGAAGATGAGGTGATTAAGGTTGCTCTGTTCCGTCTTTGTGGGCATGCCCGTCGACGGTCCTGCGCGCGCGCATTCGATAATGACGATGGGGGTTTCAACCACGCCGGCGAGACCGATACCTTCGGTCATGAGCGCCTGCCCAGGTCCGGAGGTCGCTGTCATCGCGCGAACGCCTGCATATGCGGCGCCGATCGTCATGTTGATTGCCGCAAGCTCATCTTCTGCTTGCACGACGATGCCGCCATATTTCGGAGCGTACTTCGCCATCCACTCGAGCACATCGGTCGCAGGCGTGATAGGATAACCTGCCATGAAGCGACAGCCTGCGACGAGCGAGCCATATCCGATGGCGTCATTTCCCATCATGAGAAGCCGATTGCCGTCGGGGCGAGCAACGAGAGTGTAGCCGCTCGGCCGAGTGAAATTTTCTTTGACGTAGCGTTCGCCGGCTTCGATTGCTGCGACGTTTTGCCCGACGACTTTTTCACCCTTACGTTCGTATTGTTTGGTCACGAGCGCGCGGACAACGTTCGGATCCATGCCGACGAGTGCGCCCAGCACACCCATCGAGATTGTGTTGCGCACGAGTTCGAGGCCAAGCTGCTCCTTAGCGATCTTAGCCAGCGGCACTTCGTAAAAATACACGTCATCACGGCGGACCGCATCGGTGAGCTTTTCATCGGAGTTGTCAAAAATCACGAAACCGCCGGGGCGAACCTCTGCGATGTGTTTCTCGACGCATTCAAGGTCGAACGCGACGACAGCGTCGACAAAATCGGCGACGCCGTAATGACGCTTTTCACCTGCACGAATGACGTAGTTTGTGTGACCGCCACGGATACGCGACGGGAAATCTTTGTACGTATAGACCTCAAGGCCCATGCGTTTAAACGCCGTAGCGATAAGGTCGCCCGTAGTCAAGCTGCCGTCTCCAGCCTGGCCGCCGAAGAGCACTTCGATGTTATTGGTAATCACTGAATCAAATATCGGCCTTTTGGGACACAAGTACTTCCGCCGCAGGCACGTGTTTGATACATTTGGCCATTGCCACGTGTGCCAGCCTCTTAGGTTTCCAAGTTGCGGATGTGCTTCCTGTCGATGCCCGTGGTTGCTTGCTCAGCGCGCGTGTACAGTCACACGCATCCACTCGGGGTGGAGCGCCGTGAGTGTGACATCGGTAAAGCCACAGGATTTGAGCATGCCTGATAGTGCAGCCGGGTTTGGCCCAAACCAGTTTGTCGGGTCGTTGCGTACTTCATCGGTCGGATAGAAGGCAAGCGCGGGAGTGTCGACCTTGAGCATGTCGCAATGCGTCTCGACGATGGCGAGCCCGCCGGGCGCCGTCACATCTCTGAGTCTCTCGAGCGCAAGCAGTGGATGGCGCAAATGGTAGAGCACGCCGAAAAAAAATACGACGTCGAACTGGCCGACGCGCTCACGGCTCAGATCGTAGACGTCGATCTTGACGTCTTCAATGTCCAGGCCGAGCGTTTCACGTGCGAGCTTGAATGCCTCAGGGTCGCCCCAACCACCGCCGCCCCAGCACCAGTGATCGGCGGCGACAACGCGCGCCGCGCCGCGACGTTTGGCTTCAAAACTCCACGCACCATCCCAGGCCCCAATGTCGAGTACACTCTTGCCTGCAAGACTCGCAGGAACGCAAAACCTTGGACCGTGTAAGCCGCTGACGGGATCGTACGTTCCGGGCGTGATCACGCCGTTGCCAAGATTAATGATGTGGAACCATTTATGCGCATTGACGCGCTTGAGCAGCTCTTCTTTGGCAACATGCAGCATGATATTGGAGGCGATTTCGGCCGGTCCGCGTAGAGCCCTTCATGCGCTCGGATTTCAACTCGTTGGCCGGCGACTACGCGAGATTTCGCACGTCGTATTCGGACGAGTTGTTCGATGCAATCCTCGAGTACGCTCGGATGCCGGCCGAAGGTCGAGTGCTTGACCTTGCCTGCGGCACCGGCTTGGCGATGTTGCCATACGTGCGGCGCGGATTTTCGGTGACCGGCGTCGATGTTGCACCGGCAATGATAGAACAAGCACGCGCCCTTGTACCGCGCGGAGCTGTGGTCGAGTTTACGATAGGGCGGGCCGAGGCGCTGGCGTTTCCGGACGGAGCCTTCGACCTCATTTCGTGCGCGCAAGCATTCCATTGGTTCGAACCGCATGCGGCGTTTGCTGAGTGTGCGCGCGTTCTGCGTCCGGGCGGGGCGCTGGCGATCTTTTGGAAGCACGCAGCCCGCGACGACATTCTCACGGTGACCGCAGAGCAGATTATTCGCGACTGGATGGGCGACGAAGCTGCAACTCGGGCACGCGATCACGCCGTCGAGCATGAGTTGGGGTGGCCCATCTTCTGGGAGCACGTCGCTGCGCTGGGTTCGCCCCCGAACGGTCGCACGCTCGTCGACGGGGAGAAACGCCTTATTGAATTCACGCTCGAGCGGACCGCAGACGAGTTCGTCGGATATCAGCGTTCGCGCGAAAAGATCCGCACGGTGGTTGGCGAGCGCCGCCTCGAGTTCTTGGACGAGCTCAAGCGTCGGTTGCGTGCTGCCGGACTTGCTGACAAGCCCGTGACGCAGCGCCAGATCCAATATATGTTTCTGGCGAGAAAACGGACCTGAAGGTCCGTTGCTACAAACGCCGCTGCTACAAACGCCGTTGTTTCATCATCGAATTAGTTGCGAGGCATCGCGAAGCCGGTTTCACGGCGCTTGCGTTCTGCTTCTACAAACTCGGCGATCCGCTGAACCTCTTGAGCGTCAGCGTCGACGAAACAGAGTCCGCAGTGCCAGTTGTATCCGCGCTCTTCTTTGAGCACATGGACGACCCGCGCATGTAGACAGTGATGTGCGCCGACAGTTGTTTTGAAATCGAGGCCGATGACGGCGCCGGGCTGCAGCTTTTCAGCGACCTTCACACGTGCGCCACCCGCGCTAATCTGATCGAGCAGGGCGTTGTGGCTCACACCCTGTCGCACGATCAAACGAGCAGGTTCGCTCATGAGGATGCGCGGCCAACGCCGATGGTACGGCACAGGCGCGGAGCCGCTGAACATTTTCTTAAGTGAGTTCAACATCGATGAACTCGGGCCGTAGCGCTGTCATCATTTTGTTCTCTTAAAACTAGACTCGTCTAGAACGTGATTTGTGTCACGTTTGGACCGGACCCTGGGACCGTGGAGCAGCGCGTCTCATATGCCATCACGTAGAATATTGTACCCAGTTCGGGTGTGAGGCGCTTGAAGAGGCGATGAGAGTATGGTTCGGTGGAGCTCTAGGACTCCGCGAGTTGATGGTTGCCGCCGGACTCGAGCGCAGCATCGCCCGTTACCGGCGTTCTGCGTCTCGCTTGTTCCGCGGCTATGAATGCAGCAAGCCACTGCGTTTCGTGGGGCTTGAGGCCGAGGAAGCTCAGACCGCAGGCAAAGTAATAACCCGGGTTCTCCTTGAGCGAATACACGATCCGGGCAGCGACGCTTTGGCGCTGTCCATCGATGTGATCGAAGCTGAGCTCGATTTGCTCCCCGGCTTTGAGAGGGGCAGTCGTCTGGATGCGGGCGCCGCCGACGGAGAGCTGATTGACGATGACTGGCTTGCCGTCGCCACCAGGCAGTTTGACTTCGGCAGGTTCGGCGACGGCGATGCGCGGCCAGCGGCGCGAATACCGATCGGGCGCCCTGCGCACAAATAATCTTTTCACCGAATCGAACACGTACGATATCCCCTTCGGACGAGGCAGATGATATGGTATCGGTTAGAGGTGGGACTTCGAGGAGCACGCTTTTGTTGCAGGGCGCGAACGGCGACATATAGCGGAGCGCATATGTCACAAATGTGTAATGGGAACGCTGTAACGCGAGTCATATTTTGGTGAGATCGGAGCCTGCGCTCATATGACCAAACCCGAACGACTTTTGGCGGTCGTGGGCATCGCCGTGGTGGCAAGCGCAGTGCTTCTCATGATGTACGTGCGCGAGTCGAACCCTGCCGACGCACAAGCGTCTGGCTGCGCTAACCAGAGCGCGAGACTGGGGCAGACTCTCGACCAGGTGCGGTTCTCAACCTCGGCCGCGCATGCAATCGCAACGGCCGTTTCTGACACGGTCAGGACCCGTGACCAGTATCTGATCATGATCGCTGCCGACCGCCGCCAACTTCCGGCGCTCCACCTCCGAACAGCCACAGCTGCGGTGGTCGAGCGCGACCTCGGGCAGGCCTCCTGGATTCTCAATGCCCAAGATGATCCATTGCAGCAAGCACGAGCGATCATCAATACTGAACAGCATGAGATATCGTCTGCAGCGCCGATGGTAAGCGAAGCCTCATCGGATCTACGCGACGAAGACTGTTCGGCGCTCTCGCTTACGCTTGCCCGGTCAGGCTGGCCAAAAGACCGCATGATCGCAGAGCTGTCTGCAGCGGCCCGTCTCAACTCTCAGGTCAGCGACAAACTTGAGTCCGCCCTCGGCTTAATCGTGCAGGCGCAACACGAGGCCCATCCGTTCGCCGTCGCAACCCACTAAGGTGGGTTTCACCGTGACGGCAATTGATGCTTCAGAGCTACTTCGAGAACCAGCCTGACGGTTCGACGGCGAGGTTCACGTTGATCTGCTTCACCTCGGTGTACGCTTCGTAGCCATAGGTTCCCAGCTCGCGGCCGATACCGGACTGCTTGTAGCCGCCCCATGGCGCTTCATTATATGTAGGGTGATACGTGTTGATCCACGTGATGCCGGCCCGCAGCTTCTTGATGACTCGATGCGCCTTGGAGACGTCGCTTGTGAAAACCGCACCCGCAAGACCATAGACGGTGTCATTGGCGAGCTTCACCGCATCCTTTTCATCCTTGAACGTCTGCACGACGAGCACGGGGCCGAATATCTCCTCTTGGACGATCCTCATCTTCGGTGTCGTGTTGGAAAAGATGGTCGGAAGAATAAAGTTCCCCTTCTCGCCGAGCTCGCCGGCCAGACGGCCGCCGCCGCATTCGAGTTTCGCGCCCTCCTCAAGTCCAGTCTTGATATAGCCTTCAACCCGCTCCTGATGGGTGCGACTTACGATCGGACCCATTTCCGTCGCCGGATCGAATCCGTCGCCAACTCTGATCTTCTTGGCACGCTCCACTACCGCTTTGACGAACTTGTCGGCAATCGATTCTTCTACGATCAGGCGCGAGCCGGCCGAGCATACCTGACCCGCGTTCGCGTAGATGCCGAAGAGCGCGTAGTCGACGGCCGTGTCGAAATCGGCGTCGGCAAAAACGATGTTGGGTGACTTGCCGCCCAGTTCGAGCGAGATCTTTTTGAGATTACCGGTAGCGTCTTTCATGATCGAGCGCCCGGTCTTCGTGCCGCCGGTGAACGCGATTTTGTCCACGAGATCGCTCGACGCGAGCGCATGACCCACAACGGGTCCCGGGCCAAGAACGATATTGACGACTCCCTTCGGAAACTCGAGCTCTTCGATCCAGGACGCCAAGCGCAGCGCTGTGAGTGGAGTGAGCTCCGACGGCTTGAGAATGCATGTGTTGCCTGCCGCGAGCGCGGGTGCAAGCTTCCAGGCTGCCATGAGCAGCGGGTAGTTCCACGGGATGATTTGGCCGCATACCCCGATGGGCTCGCGAACGACGAACGTTTGTGAGGCTGCGGGAACATCGAAAGTTTCACCGCCGGGCTTCGTCGCGAGCCCCGCGTAGTAGCGGAAACAATTGGCCGCATCCGCCACGTCGTACTCGGTTTCACGCAACGGCTTCCCGTTGTTGAGCGTCTCCATGCGCGAGAGCTCCGTCGTGTGCTCATCAATCTTGTCGGCAAGACGGAACAGCAGCTTGGCACGATCGAGCGCGAGAGAATCGCGCCACGGTCCGTTATCGAAAGCTTCACGCGCGGCCACGATGGCGCGCTCGGCATCTTCTGCCGTTCCTTCTGCCACCTTCGCAAAGACTTCTCCGTTGGCCGGGTTGGTGAGCTCGCGCGAACCGCCATCGGATGCAGCCGTCCACTCTCCGTTGATGAACATGAGGAACACGTCGCCCTTGCGCTTGAGGTGCTTCAGCAACTCCGCAGCGCGAGGCGCACTGTGCGGCTTAGTTTCAACGGTTGCCATGGACGTTATCCTTTGTTTACGTGGGCGAGCGACTCACCCAGAACCTTGCAGACGTAATCCGCCTGCTCCTCCGTTAGCGTCAGCGGCGGTTCGACACGAATGACGCGGGCGTTGACGAGCGTTCCCGACACGAGTACGCCGCGCTCGAGCATTGCCTTGCTCACCTCAAAGCCGAGATGATCGTTGGGGAATTCCATGGCCATGAGCATGCCTTTGCCACGGATGTCGATGACGATGTTGCTGTAGCCCTCGGCTGCCTTGCGCAACCCCGCAAGCATCCGTTCGCCAAGCCAAGCAGCGCGCTCCGGGAGCTTTTCTTCGATGAGGACGTTGATGGTTGCCAGAGCTGCGGCGCAGGCAAGTGGATTGCCGCCGAACGTCGTGGTATGCAGGAATGGATTGCCGAAGAGCCGTGAAAAAACCGCTCTGGTACCGACGACCGCACCCGCAGGCATGACGCCGCCGCCGAATGCTTTCGCCAGACACATAAGGTCGGGCGCAACGCCCCAGTGCTCGCAGGCGAACATCTTTCCGGTGCGGCCCATGCCCGTCTGCACCTCATCGAGGATGAGCAGCGCGCCAAACTCATCGCACAGCGCGCGCACGCCCGGGAGATAGTTATCGTCAGGTATGTTGACGCCGCCTTCGCCCTGAATGGGCTCCAAAATCACCGCGCCCACGTCTTCACCCACCGTCTTGAGGGTGTGCATCCTCCAGCGCAGCGCCTGAAGATCGCTGAACGGAACGTGCTCGATATTGGCGAGCATGGAGCCGAATGGCCGGCGGAACTCACCTTTTGCGCTCAAGCTGAGAGCGCCCATGCTTTTGCCATGGAAGCCTTTGGTCGCTGCGACGATCGTCTGCTTTGCCGGATCGAATGCGCGCGCGAGTTTGAGCGCGGCTTCAATCGTCTCTGTGCCGCTGTTGCAAAAAAACGCGTACTCGAGCTGGCCGGGCGTGACCATGGCAAGCGCCTTCGCCAGCATCGCGCGCAGCGGATCGAGCAGATCCTGGCTGTGCAGCGCCTGACGTTTGAGTTGATCGGTGACGGCCTTGACCACTTTGGGATGGCGGTGGCCGACGTTGAAGATGCCGAACCCACCGAGGCAATCGATGTATTCCTTGCCAGTGACGTCGCGGTAGGCGTTGAGTCCGGCATCGGACCACTCAACGGCGGCTGCCGCGTGCTCGACCGACGTCGCTTTACGATATTCAAGAAAGCCCGGATTGACGTGATCGCGGAAACCGTTGACGGTTTCCTCGGTCACCCACTTGACATCTTCGGGCGTAATGTCGGTCTTGGCAATAAGGTCGAGAACGCGCTGGGTGTATTCGAAGGTCTCGGCATCCGGAGCTTTTCCGGGGCTCGTCTTCAGATCTTTGGTTTTCTTTTCAATAGCCTGCATGATGCTTTCTATTTGAACGGACCTAAAGGTCCGTTGCTACATGGAGAGTACTACGTCGAGAGGACTACGTCACAGGATTCCGACAAGCGGCGCAATGCGGTCTCGAGATCCGCGTCGCTGATGACGAGGGGTACGAGGATGCGAATGACATTGCGCCTTGCACTGGCGCTGAGCAGCAACAAGCCGCGCGAACGAGCCTCCTCGATGATGCGTTGAACAGTGGCTTGGCCCGTATGCTTGTCGTCGTCGATGAATTCGAACCCAATCATGGCGCCGCTGCCCCGCACGTCGCCGATTTTTCGGTGGCGGCGCTTGAGGTCGTGTAAGTCTTCTTCCACCTTCTTGCCGATCGTCTGCGCACGGGCCAGCAGTTTCTCTTCTTCCATTATTTCGAGGACGGCAAGCGCCGCCGCGCACGCAAGCGGATTACCGGCGTAGGTGCCGCCGAGGCCGCCGGCTGTGGGCGCATCCATGATTTCCGCTTTGCCGATGATGCCCGCAAGCGGTAGACCGTCTGCTATGCTCTTCGCGATCGTGATCATGTCCGGCTCAACGCCGGCATGCTCGATGGCGAACATCTTGCCGGTTCGGCCGAAGCCTGATTGAATTTCGTCGACGATCAGGACGATGCCGTGCTGATCGGCGATCGCGCGCAGCTCTTTGAGAAACTCCACCGGCGCCGCCACAAATCCGCCTTCGCCGAGCACCGGCTCGATGATGATCGCGGCAACGCGGTTGGGTGCAATCTCAGCCTCGAACAGCGTGTGCAGGCCCTCGAGCGCCCTCTTCGTCGTCCAACCATGATACTCGTGAGGATAGGGCGCGTAATATACTTCCGGGCAGAATGGACCGTAATTCTGCTTGTAGGGTGTGCTCTCGCCGGTCATCGTGAGTGCGAGCATGGTGCGGCCATGGAAACTGTGATGGAATGCGATGACGCCGGCGCGGTTTGTATGCATGCGCGCGATCTTCACTGCATTTTCGGTGGCTTCGGCGCCAGTCGTTACGAGTACTGTCTTCTTTTTGCTGGGGCCTGGGGCAAGGCGGTTGAGCGCTTCAGCGAGCTTCACGTAGCCTTCGTACATAACGGTTTGGAAACAGGTATGCGTGAATCGCGTGAGCTGCCCCGCGACTGCCTTGACGACCTTGGGGTGCGCGTGACCGACGTTGAGGACACCGATCCCGCCGATGAAATCGAAGTACTCCTTGCCGTCGATATCCCATAGCTTGGCACCCAGAGCGCGCTCGACGAAAATTGGGTGCGCGTTACTGACGCCGCGAACCACTTCGGACGCACGTAAATCCAGCCACTCCTTTGTATGAGAAGTCGCGATCGCCACGGTTATCAGGTCCTTTCAGGGCCTTGTTTTGGGGTTTCAGCTGAGAAGCGTCTCTTATTAGTGTACCCGGTCATAGAGGCAAAGGCTATGTGAGCCGCATACAAAAATCTCACGTACTTTCATATGTAAGTACAAAGATTTTGCAGGAATACGACGCCGTGACAATTCGGGACGCATTGAAACTGGAGTCGCTGAAATCAGCGACCGTCGTCGCCGGTCATTCGGGTCTCGATCGGGAGCTCCAATGGGCGCACGTTATTGATATGCCAGATCCCGCACCGTGGGTGCGGCCAGGACAGTTCTTGCTGACGACGGGTTTTGCATGGCCGACGCAAGAGCGCGAAGTGCGCATGCTCATCAGATTGCTGAACGAGCGGGGCCTTGCGGCCGTCGGGCTTGCAGTACCCGGTTACTTAAATAGATTCTCCGACGCTGCGCGCGATGAAGCCGAGCGGCTCAATTTGCCGCTCATCGAGATACCGTTTGACATCCCATTTGCGCAGATTACCGAGGAGCTGCACCGAGCTATCCTCACGGAACAGTACAAGATTATCGAACGCTCAGAGCAGATCCATCATGTGCTCACGCGGGCAACGGCTGAAAGGAGCAATCTCAACGACCTCGCGCGCACCCTGGGTGAGCTGTTGCAGCGCTCGGTCACCTTCGAGGACCCGGATGGGAAGTTGCTGGCGTGTTACACGACCGGCGCGCCCGAGGACACCGTGCGGCGCCAGACGCTGGCCGAGGGCCACAATCCAGTGCAGATGCAAGAAGCGCTCGCGTCATCCGGAGTGCTCGACGAAATACGTGCGAGCCCAGGTCCCCTGCGCGTTCCCTCAACGCCGGAGATCGGTCTTGCACCGCGCGTCGTGTGTCCGATTCGGCTCGGTTCTGAACTTGTTGGTCTCGTCTGGATTATCGAAGGCAACAATAAGCTCTCCGAGCTTGACTTCCGAGCCGCCGAGCACGCGGCGCTCGTCGCAGCCGTCCATGTTGCTCACCAGCGCGAGCTCGCTACCACCGAGGCTCGCCTTGGATATGCGTCTTTTCTCTCGTTGCTCGAAGCGGAAGATGATGACCCTCAGGCAGTCGAGCGCGCGCGTCTTTTGGGATTTGAACCGGAGGGCCGTCACCGCGTTGGCATCTGCGTCATCCCCGAGCCTCTCCCGCTCACGCGCGAGGGATTTCTTCATCGCGAGGGCGTCGCGAGCAAACTTGCAACGGCGCTTCGAAACGCCGGAACGCAGCCGCTGTTAACTCCGTCGCTTAATTACGTCACCTTCTTGATTCCCGACGGCATTGATCCGCAGGGCATTTGGAAGAGCGTCGGAGATGACACGGTGTTCTTGGTGCTCGGCCGCGCGCACGTCGGCACGCAAGGGGCACGCCGCAGTTACCGCGAGGCACGGTCGCTCTTGAACTACCCTGAGGATGCGCGAGTTCGGCGATTCGAGGACGCACTGGTTCCGCGGGTCCTCATGGGTGACCCGGGGTCTCACGAGGCGTTCGTCGAGCACACATTGGGCGCTTTACGCTCGCGCAAAGACGGCAAGGCCCTTGAAGACGTGCTTCTTGCTCTGGCCCGGCATGGATTTAACCTCAAGGCGACGTCCGAGACGCTCGGCATTCATCTCAATACCCTGCGCTACCGTCTCGGCAAGGCTCTTGACGCGCTGCACATCGATCTTGACAATCCTGAGACGCAGTTTCAGCTTCAGTTAGCCGCCCGAATTTTGGACTTTTCTTCCAAAAAATAACAGGTAAATTGGGCTCCAAGTAACATAGTCTTAACCGCTCGTTAAGAGTAAACTGAGGACTATCGGCTTCACTAGTCCCTGCGAGTCTGCTTTGGGAGATGAGCTCGTGTCATTTCGAACGTTAGCGTTTTCAGCATTTGCCAGCGCGGTCATCATCGCGTGCGCGCTTCCCTCGTTTGCAGGCACGACTGGCGGCTTGCATGGGCGCGTCACCGATGTGGACTCGGGTCAACCAGTCGCCGGCGCGGCTGTTACCGTAACGTCGCCCGGGCAATCCGCAACGCAGATTAGCACGGCGACCGGCTCCTACAGCTTCCTTTCGCTCGCGCCTGATACGTACACCCTCACCGCGAAAAAGGATGGCTACGACCTCGAGCAGATACCCGGAATCACCATTATCACAGACCAGATTCGCTCGGTCGACGTCTACCTCAAGAAATCGCTGAAAACAATCGGCAAGGTGGCAATCCATGGGACCGCCGGTCTCGTGCGGGCCGGCGTCGTGAGCGACGTATACTCGATCAATTCTGCTATGCAGAAAGTTGCTGCTCCGCTTGCCGGAGCGGGGGCGATCAATCAGGCATACGGGGCGATTGCGACGGCTCCTGGCGTCAACTACGACCAAGGGCAGCAAGGCTGGTACCAAAACATCTACATTCGCGGCGGCGACATCGATCAAGTCGCGTATGAATTTGACGGCATCCCCGTCATTCGGGAATCGGATGATGGTGCAGTGACCACGCTCTCCAACCTCGGACAGGCGGAGGTGCAGGTCTATGCCGGCGGCACACCGGCTTCAGCAGATGCGCCCGGCTTAGCAGGCTACATCAACCAAGTCGTCAAGTCGGGGACCTACCCTGGCTACGCCAACTTTGCCACGGGCATCGGCGGACCGACCCTCTACAACAAGGCGATGCTTGAGGCCGGAGGCGCGACGCCCGATCGCGGTTTTACATATTATGTCGGAACGCAGCTTGTCTATCAGACGAACCGTTTCGGTGACCAGTTCAACGGTGCCAGCAATCCGCTCTACTTCTATCCACTATCAACCGGCAATCCTTTTCCCGCTCCCGCGGCGGGTGGGAGTGGTGCCCTTTCATTCATTCCGACCCCACTGAACACGACCGTCTGGGACGGTTCGGCACCATGGATCTACGCGCCGGGTCCGACAAACGCAGTTGGTAAGATGTGGGATCAGGAAACGATCGCTAATTTTCACTTCGCGCTCAATCACAAGCACGACTCGGGCAGAGATGACATCCAGCTCTTGCACGACAACAGCTTGATCGTCCAAAAGTTCTACGGGTCGGTGTTGGACCAAGGCCTGACCAACACCGAGATTGCTTTTGACGGTGGTTTCCCGCCGCCGCTGCCGCTAACGTATTTCGACGGCAATGCGTATAATGGCCAGCTCTTTGCGCCCCCGAATCCAGCGCTTGTGGCGCCGGACTTGTTCCCGAATTCGCCGCAAAATCGTGCCCCATTTGCGCTGCTCCCAGTCAACGAGCGAGAAGGTTCGCAAAACGGTGTAGCGCTGACGAAGTTCCAGTACCAGCGCAATATCAGCGACAAGTCGTTTCTGCGCTTCGATGCCTACACCGACTACGCGATTTGGTTCATCAGCGGCCCAGTGAGCGCCAACCTCGTCTTTGGCGGACAACTTCCCGACTACGAGGTCAACGAGCACAAGTACGGCGGCAAACTTGATTACTCAAACCAGCTCAGCGACAAACACTTGCTCGAGTTGACCGCATCATACTTGACCGCCCACCTCGAAACAATCTCCGGGCAATTCGGGACCTTCTTGTCGTACGCATCACCGACAACGAACCTGGTCGACGGTGCGGGCAATTGCTACACGTATCAAGCCACAACGAACCCTGCACAAAATGCCGGGGTACGGACGAGCTGCTTCCCACAACTGCCTCCTGCAGCGTATCCTAATCCGTCGCAAGGATGCGTTGATTTTTGGTGCTCGGGCTTAGTGCCCGGAAATCCACCTCCGGGGAGTCCGGCTGCGCTTGCAAACGCGCAGTGGCTCGTAACGGAACCGGGTCCCAAGGCACAGATAGATAAGGTGAAGCCTTATTTCAGCGGTTATTCGATAAACGACCAGTTTCGTCCGAACGACAAGTTGACTATGAACCTCGGAGTGAGGCTCGACGAATTCGCATACCGGTTTGACGACCTGGCTTCGGGCTACCCAGCACGCGCGTTTTGGTACCACGCTTTCAACAATGAGTTTTGCTTTGGACCTGGCTTCACGGCACCTGTCCAGCGCACGTTCGATGTAAACGGGGTGGAGAGCGCCTGTCCAGCAGGGTCGAGCCCGACGAATCTTCAGAACTTTACGGGCGGCACGGTCAACCGAGCAATTTACCAGCCAAGATTCGGCGCCACGTACAACGTCAGCCCTGATATGGTCCTGCGTGCTACGTACGGGCGCTACGTGCGGCCAGCCGCAACCTCATATCAAGAATTTAACGTCATCCAGCAAGACTCGCCATTGTTCATCAGCACGTTCATCAACATGGGCTATAATGGGCCGATCCACGACCTGCATCCCGACACTGCAAACAACTATGACTTCTCGGTCGAGCAGCACTTGCACGGTACCGATATGGCGTACAAACTGACGCCGTTTTATCGAAGTACACAGGGACAAGTCCAGTTCTTGTCGTTAAATGCGCAGGGCGTGTTGGCGGGCATCAACGCGGGCCAACAGAATTCGTATGGAGTCGAGCTGGCATTCACGAAGGGCAGCTTTGCTCGCGACGGATTTTCGATGCAGGTCGGAATGACGTATCTCAATAGTACCATCAAATACGGACCTCAGCCAAACGGGCAAAACGTCATCGATCTGCTGAACAACTTCGTCTCGCAGTACAACTCGTACACGCTCGCGGGCAACCCCGCGCTGAGCGGTTTGCCATGCTTCACCGTGGCAGTTCCAGGGTCACCCTCAGTGCCGGCGCCTTGTGTCGGCACAAACACGCCAAACCCGTATTATAGCCAACCGGCGCAGCCCTTGTTCGATCGCACTGCGCGCTACACGACATACAGCGTGATTCCCGCCCCATTCAATAACGCGAATGGCTATGCCACGCCTTTTGACTCGACGTTCATCTTCAACTATAAGCACAAGAATTGGAACGTAACGCCGAGCTTCACGTTCAGCGACGGTGAGAGCTATGGTTCACCACTCGTATGGCCGGGCTACGACCCAAAGACATGCGGCAACACTGCTTCGACCGGAGCTACGTCGGGTCCGCAGAGCTGCTCGGGCTTCATCTTTACTCCGGACAAATACACCGGGCGATTCGATACGCTCGGCGCCTTCCGGCAACCGACACGTCTCACAATGAGCTTGGGGCTTGGATGGCAGCCGACAGATCGCGTTGGCGCCAGCCTCACGGTTACGAGCTTGATCGACCATTGCTACCAGCATAACTTCCCATGGGATTCGGCCACGACGTGCATTTATGCCCAGCTGCCATCGAACTTGTTGGCCCCGGCCGGCAACTTCGTCGCCAATCCACCGATCCAGCTGGCGTTTCCGTACGGCAGCTGGTACAACAACACCGAAATCGGCCAGGAAGGCCAAAAGAGTCCGACATCGTTCTCGCTGGAAATGAACTTCAAACTCTAGCGCGCACGATTCGATGCGGAGGGCGGCTCGAAGGCCGCCCTCTGAGTGTGAAAACGGACCTAAAGGTCCGTTGCTACAGAGTCCGTTGCTACAGAGTCCGTTGCTACACACATAAGACGGGGTCAAAAATGGCGCGAAGGGCCCTCACAAGACTTCTGCAGCACATCCACGCGGCGCACGCGCAAGCGACGCACTCGGGTGAAGCCGTCGACGACGTCTTTGAGCACCATCGCATGCGCCGCATTCGTCGCGCCGAGTTTCTTGCGGGTGCGGCGGGTGTCGGCGCGACGCTTCTTGCCGGATGTACATCCAAGCCGGCGCAAACGGTAATGAAGGCAGCGGGTGCGCCGCGCGTGGTCATCGTGGGCGGCGGGCTCGCCGGGGTATCCTGCGCGTACAGATTGTGGCAAGCTGGCGTGCCGTTCACCATTTGCGAAGCGAACTCCGCACTTGGCGGAAGAACGTGGACGCTGCGAAAATTTTTCGACGACGGACAAATTACCGAGCACGGCGGCGAGTTCATTTCAAGCGAACATACTGCGGTGCGCAATCTTGCGACGGAGCTGGGCCTCTCGCTCGTCAATCTGCGCGCACACCAGCCGCGCGGCACCGAAGAGATCTATTGGGTTCACGGAGAGAAATACACGGTTCCTCAGATGCTTGCGGATTATCGGCACGTGTACCCGGCGCTGGCGGCCGCCGCGAAAGCAGCCCCATTCCCTACGTTGTACAATCATTACACGAAGGCCGGTTACGAACTCGACCACATGTCAGCTCGTCAGTGGGTCGAACAATATGTACCCGGCGGGTTGCAGTCGAAGATCGGCTGGCTCCTGGATCTCGATGTGACGACCGAGAACGGCGGCGAGTCAAGCGATCAGAGCTCGCTCGAGCTCATCTACATGCTTGCCTACATGTCGGCACTGACATCGCGCGACCAATTCTACCTGGTTGGCACGGACGAACTCTATGGAGTGGCCGGCGGCAATGACCAGATGGTTGGGCGTATGGTACAGCGTTTTCCCGGCGCTTCAGTGCGGCCCAATATGGCGCTCACTGCTCTGCGCAAGCGCGCGGACGGATCGTACCTGCTGACGTTTACATCTTCGATGCAAACGATCGAACTGCCGGCGGACTACGTTCTACTCGCCATTCCTTTTACGACGCTGCGCCATGTCGATCTCTCTGTGGCCGGCTTCTCGCCGCTGAAGATGACGGCCATCGAGCAGTTGGGCATGGGCACCAATACGAAACTCCATCTGCAATTTAAGGATCGCCTGTGGTACAAGCTTGGCTACAACGGCTACACGTATGCCGACACGGGCTATCAGCAAACGTGGGAGGTCACGCGCGGCCAGCGCGGATCGGCAGGCATCCTCACCTCGTACTACGGTGGCAACTGGGGTGCGAGTTTCAAAGCGCCCTCCTTCGCACCCGCGAACCCAGCATATTCGAACCAATTTTTGCGCGCGCTCGAACCTGTCTATCCCGGCTCCACATCTGCATGGAGCGGCAAGGCCTACATGGATTACTGGACGGGTGACCGCAGGCATCACGGTGCGTATTCGTACGGCAGGGTCGGTCAATATACGAAGTTCATCGGCATTGAGGAGGTCCCGGAAGGCAACGTTCGCTTCGCCGGTGAGCACGTGTCAATTAATTTCGCGGGCTTTATGAACGGCGCGGTTGAAACCGGCGTGCGCGCGGCAGCTCAGATGCTCAAAGCGATGCACGTGACGCCTGCACCAACAGCGATCGAATAGGAGCTATCAGCGCAGCGCGGCCGGCACAACGACAGTTTCAACGAGCTTCCCGGAGCGGCGAACCAGACGATGCGCACGAGCGGCGCGCTTCGTGGACACGACAGATGTGAGTCGCTCGTCGATGAAGTGCAGACCAACACGATCGTCGACCGCGTAGCCGCCCGGCAAACGGCCAGATTTCACGAGCGCTCGATAGACCGGCTTTCGTTTCGGTTCGCCATCAAAATGCGGACAAAAACTTCCGCGCAGCCACCCGAGACACTCAAGCTTGGCGTAGCGCCCTGGATACGAATCTGTCACACCGCTGCGAAACCAGCACAAAGCCCCCGCGCTGCTTCCGGCGAGAACGACGCCACGTTCGTACGCCGATCGCAGAACCTTCACCAAGCCCCACGCCCGCCACAGCATCAGCATATTGCGCGTGTTTCCTCCGCCGACGTAAATGACGTCGTGGCGCGGCACATATGATGAGAGCGGCTCAATCGGCTGGTTGAAAAGCGAAAGATGTGATGGTTTGGCGCCGAGGCGCTTGGCCATTGTATGGAAGTGTTCGATAGAGACTGGGTCGTCGCCGCTGGCTGTAGGGATGAATAAAACCTTGGGCGTCGCACATCCAGACTGCGCGAGAATGTATGCACACATCTTCGGGTCGCTTTTCGATCGCGAGAAACCGCCGCCGCCTAATGCGATGATCTGCCGTTGCCGTTTCATGACGCCCAATACGTTGCTTGCCCCGTCGATTCTTTTCATGCTAATCTGTGCATATGGACCACGTCACAACGCAGATCGACCCGATCATCCGCGCGATTGCGCCAGAGGAACTCGCGAAAACTGCGGATCTTCGGCGCGAAATGACGATGGAGATTGACGGCGCAGACTACGATCGCGAAAATCCAGGCTGGCGGGACCGCTACATGACCTTCTTCGGCGACCTCGTGCGCGGCGGCCGTGGTCAATTTTTTGTCGCCGAGCTCGCGGGCCAGCTTATCGGCTCGGCGGGTGTGTACAAACTTGTCAATCACCGAAGCTCGATCATTCTCGCGCAATCGGCGTATGTGAGCACCGTCTACGTCAAACCACAGTGGCGCCGGCGCGGCATCGCACGCGCGCTCGTGCAACAAACCATTGCGTGGGCGCAGCGTAATGGCTGCGAAGTAGTACGACTGCGAACCTCACAAGGAGGCCGCCCGTTGTACGAAGTTCTCGGCTTCCGGCAATCCGACGAGCTCGAACTGCGCTTCTAGGAAGCCCGATCCCTAACCGCGCCGAGCCTTCATTTCTTCGCCGTGGTACTTGCGCCGGATGGCCGCCAGGTCGATTTTTGGCTTGGGAAATTTCATATTGAACGACTCGAGCGTGTCGACCACGATCCGGGCAACTGCCATATCACGGAACCACTTATGGTTGGCCGGAATGACAAACCAGGGCGCGTGCTTTGTGCTCGTTTTTTTGAAAATGGCTTCGTATGCTTTGACGTAGTCATCCCAGCAGTCACGCTCTTTGTAATCCGCTTCGCTGATTTTCCATTGTTTGGTTGGGTCGTCAAGCCGTTCCTTAAAGCGTTTGAGCTGTTCGTCCGCGCTGATGTGCAAGAAAAACTTCAGAATGGTGCCGCCGTTCTCGATAAGTCCTTTCTCAAATGCATTGATGAGATCGTAGCGTTTCGACCAGACGTCCTTCGGTACCAAGTTGTGAACACGAGTGATAAGCACATCCTCGTAATACGAGCGGTTAAAGATGGCGACCTCGCCACGCGCCGGTGCGATCTTGTGCGCTCGCCACAGGAAATCATGGGCAGCTTCTTCCGGTGTCGGGACTTTAAAGGCGTGGGCATACGTGCCTTGCGGGCTCATTGAGTTCAGGACGTGATTGATCGTGCCGTCCTTCCCGCCCGTATCAGGAGCCTGGAGAACGATGAGCAGCGAATGACGATTCTCCGCAAAGAGCAGATACTGCAGCTCGCGCATCTTTTCGCAGTCACGATCGATCACGTCAGCTGCCTGTTTTCGCCCTGCATGCTTGCCGTGGAAGTCTGGATCCATGCGGCCGAGCTTAACCTTGCTGCCCGGCTCAACGCGAAATCTGCGCTGGTAGTTCATCGGCGTTACGCGGAGAGCTCCTCGACCTCTTTGAGCAAATCTGCTTGTATGTTCGAGACGATGTCCGGCTGCTTCGTGCGCAGGTAGATGAAACGGACCAATCCGATGGCGAGTAGCCCAACAAACATGTACGGCAAGAAATTGTACGGCGGCGCAGGCACGGGATAGATGCTGCCCTTGACGGTGAAGAACAATGCGACGAGCGACAGGATCGCAACCACGACAGACACGCCGTACGATTCGCCGCGCTTGAGGAGATAGACGGGTGCAGCGATCGAAACCAAGATGTACGGGAGCAAGAGGCCAAACGTGCTGAGCGTTCCGGTGATGCCGTAGATGTCGAGCACCTTAAAATAGGGGAGCATAGCAAGTGGAACGAGCATGACGATGATCGCCGTGATGGTCACGGCGACGTGCGGCGTTGCGTGTGTTTTGTGGATCGCGCTCGCAGCCGAATGGAACAGGCCATGCCGCGATATCGCGTACAGGATGCGCGCGCCGGCAGTGACACACGCGAGTGCGCACGCGAAGAAGCCGATCGTGATCCCGACGTCGACCAGTGGTCCTAAGAAAGGGATGCCGACAAGTTGTGACAGCACGTCGAGCGGCGCATTCGACTGGTCGAGCGGGGGCGTGTGCCCTTGGAATGCTGCGACCAAAGCGTAGCTTCCGATCATGAAGTACGCACCGGTTGCAATAACCGTGAAGAGCACCGACGCAGGAATTGATTGTTTGGGATTCTTTGCCTCGCGACCCAAAGTGGTTGCGCTTTCGAAGCCGACGAAACTGAAGATCGCAAGCACGAGCCCTTGCACGAGGCCATTTGCATTCATCCGCGAGAACGCGAACTGCGCCGGATCGACAACGTTGTGGTGCGCGAAAAATAACGCGATCAGCAGCATAATAATCGAAATCGAAGCGAATTCCGTGCCGAGCATGAATTGAGTCGAAAGCTTGACGTCCCGATACGCTAGGAACCACGCCACGACTCCCCCGGCAACCATGGCGGCTACCGTTAATGCCAAATCGAAGTTTGCACTCATGAAGCGGTGCGTAAGAACGGTGACGTAGTTTGCCAGGCCCGCCAGCACCGAGCTGCCGATGATCGTGTATGCGATCACGAGTGACCACCCTGAAATGACGCCCCATGTCGGGCCGAGGCCTTGCGCGACAAACGTGTACAATGCACCGGGCGATGCCGAGCGGTGCGCGAAAACGTTGATGTTGGCCGCGACGAGCAGCAAGGCAACAGTGGCGAAGGCGTACGCGAGCCACGCACCGTTGGCTGTGAATCCAAACACGAGCGGTAAGATGAGCGCGGGCGTCGCCGACGGCGCGATGTTCGCTATCGACTGCGCGGCGATATTCCAGAAACCGAGGTAGTTGGGGCGCAATCCGGATTGGGGCACCGGCAACAGGCCTTCTTTAATCATTGTGCCTCTCTTGAGCGTGCTTCACTGAGTTTTCGGCGTCCGGAAATAGCACTAACCGAATCGATGATATCCGCCGTTCATCGACTGTCTCGGCCTCAGGGGCTGAGAGCTTCTCCGCCGCCACCACTGCGCCTTTTGGGCCGAGGAGATTCCGTGGCTTTCGCTCAATCCAGCGCACCTCCCAAGTTCCTGAGGAGGAAAACCTATGGCAACCGCAACCAGAAAAGTCGCAGATTGCAGAAAGTTCCCAAGTGACAACCATTGCTCGCTGACAATTTCGGGTACCGAGGAAGAAGTGCTTAAGGCCGCGACCGAGCATGCGATTTCATCGCACGGACACAAAGATACGCCCGAACTGCGCGCGGAAATCCGCACGCTATTGGTAGACGAGAGCTAGGCGTTGAGCGAGCCCGTACGGTAGCCGCGCGGATCGATTTCGACGCAGTTATAGCCGACAGAGCGCAGCGCACGCTCAATGCGATCGTGCACCGCACGTAGTTCCGTGACGCGCTCGATCGGCACTTCGATGCGCGCGGTAGCGCCGAAGTGGCGCACGCGTACGACGCCGTAACCGATGGCCCGCATATACCGTTCTGCGAGATCTATTCTGCGCAAGTCGCCTTCGTCTATGGCCGTGCCGTAGGGGACGCGCGAGGACAGGCACGGCGTCGCCGGCTTGTTCCACAGCGCGAGGCCGAGGTGCAGTGCGATGTCACGGATGTCTTCTTTTCCTAAACCTGCGTCGGCGAGCGGACTTCTGACACCAAGACGTAGCCCCGCCTGATGGCCGGGGCGGTGGTCGAGCGGCGAGCGGCCGTCGTCCGCGTTGAAGCCATCGACGACATGTTGATAGCCGCGCGATCGCGCAATGGCGGTAAGACGCGAGAATAATTCATCTTTACAATGAAAGCATCGGTCTCTATCGTTCGATCGGTACAGCGGATTGTCGAACTCCTGTGTCTCGATGATTTCGTGTGCCGCGCCGATCTGCGCCGCAACGGAAGCCGCTGCCTCGACTTCGCCCTGTGCAACCGATGCTGAGCGGCCGGTAATAGCTAAGACCTGTTCGCCTAACTCTTCATGCGCGACGGCAAGCAGCGTTGCGCTGTCGACCCCGCCCGAATACGCGACGATGACGCGGCGCATCGTGCGAAGGATCTCGCGCAGCACGCCCTCTCGCACGCGCGCGTGCGCAACCATGCTATCCATGGTGCTCGGCGGCGACGTGATTAATGCGCGACGCGACGCAGGCTGCTCCGAATCCGTTGTCGATGTTGACGACAGACACGCCCACGGCGCATGAGTTGAGCATGGCGAGCAAGGCTGCAATGCCCTGAAATGACGCACCATAACCGACGCTCGTGGGAGTGGCGATGACAGGCTTATTCGTAAGGCCGGCGATCACTGACGGCAGTGCGCCGTCCATGCCTGCGACCGCGACAATGGCATTCGCCGTATTGAGCAGATCGCGGTGGTTGAGAACGCGATGCAAACCAGCAACGCCGACATCATAAATGCAGTTGACGTTGTTTCCCATGAGTTCGAGCGAGACGGCGGCTTCGGCTGCTACCGCTCCGTCGGACGTTCCGGCTGAAACGACCGCGATGCAGCCGACGCGCGGCAGCGGCTGCTTTTCCCACGCGATGATGCGCGCTTCATCGTAAAAAACCGCTTCCGGAAGCCGGGCTCGCACCGCTTCAAAGGCGCCCCGGGACCCACGGGTGGCCATGACCACGGTTGCCGTGCGGGCCAGTGCGGCTGCAATTTCGGCTATCTGCTGATCGGTCTTGCCTGGACAGAAAATGACTTCAGGAAAGCCCGTGCGTGTTGCACGTTCGTGATCGATAGTCGCGTAGGCGAGCTCATCATTGCGGCCTTGCGTCCACTGCTGGAGCGCGTCAGCGATCGTCATCGGGGCCTCATCCGCCATTCCAAAGGCTTTGAGCGACGCTGTCGATTCCCTGCAGGTCAGCGACCGATCGTATAATAGTAACGGATAGTTATCCCGCCGCCCACGTTGCGGTCGGCAAGTGTGCGCCCTTGTGTGAATATCGCCGAGTAGTTGATGGTGCGCACTCCAAAATCCCAGGTTGAACGGCCCCGAGAGATTTCGAACAACGCTGAGACGTCGCTCATGGCGCCACGCTCGGCTGCGCTCGCTTCTTTCAAGAAGCACAAACCGCAGTCGCTGAGAAAAACCGTGCCGTGCAGATTTGGCACCGCGCGTGCGTCGAGCACGACGGTGTTTTGGCCCGTGGGCAGTCGCAGTTGGGTCTCATAACCTACACCCGAGATACGCGAGCTTTCAGTTAGATACTCAAAGATGTCGCCGCTTGGAGCCAATTGTGTCTGTTGGTTGATCACCACACCCCCGACACCAAGCCACATGCGTGCTTTTCGATCGACTGCAACAATAATGCTGCCGTTGACAAATCCCAGATTTGTCGTGGCGGGCGCGCTTGGAAAATTGCCCGATCTGGCGGTCGCAATGAGCGGGACTCCTTCGGACACGAATTGCACACGGCTGCCACCCGCGTTGAGGTGAAATACGGGCGCTACCAGTTGGTCGTGGACCCTCGCATGCGTTTCGTAATGAGTGCCGCTCAGGTACAACGTCTCAATGCCAACCTTAAGCTCAGCTAAGGCTTGGCGCGGCATCGCGAAAGCAGCCATTGCGCAACAAGCCATACCTGAAATCACACAACGACGCAGCCAGCTATGTCTCAAAGCCATACGACTCGCTTCTGGGACGGGGCATTTGGACCCTCACGCAGTCGTGAAAACAGCGCGTATTGTGACGGAGTTGAGCGCATGGCTGTCGAAAGAGCATAGTCCGCCAAGGGAGATTATTTGTGGAGCCTGATAAGTACATCCAGAGCTTTTTTGAAGCGATTCGAACCCAGCTTGACGAGACCAAAGTCGGCAAGGACGGAACGACCGCCCGCTATCGCGATGCGGTCGTCGCGGCGACCTGGTCGAACCGCCTCTGGGAAGTTGAATTAAAGAGCGAAGCAAGCGAACCGCTTAAGCGCCAGTACGACCCATTCGTTGCACGGTCGTCCGAGACGGCGGCCAACACATTCGTCGACGCGCTTCGGAAAGCGCACGGACAAGAACCCGTAGAGCGGCCAGTAACGGCGCGCTTTAGCCGCGGGAGACGTTAGCGTTAAACGGACCTAAAGGTCCGTTGCTACAAACGACTGGGTAACGGGCCTGAAAGGTCCGTTGTTCATTTCCATGAAAAGCGACGCTATGGGCGGACGTATGAATGTCGCTTAAACAGCTTTTTGCGGTCCAGCCCCTGGATCGCGTTCGACCCGACGAAGAAGGCCCAAAACTGCGCCGCGTGCTCGGGTGGCCTGGACTCATCGCCATTGGTCTCGGCACTATGTTGGGCGGCGTGTTCACGACGATCGGCGTCGGCGCACAAGTTGCAGGGCCGGGCGTCATTCTTGGGTTCCTCGCGTCCGGCGTCGTGTGCATCTTCGTTGCGCTGTGCTACGCGGAATTCGCGTCGATGGTCCCAGTCGCCGGCAGCGCGTACACATATGCGTATGCAACTCTCGGCGAGCTGGTCGCGTGGGTCATCGGCTGGGATCTCATCTTGGAGTACGGAATCAGCGCGGCACCCGTCGCCTCGTCATGGTCAGGGTACGTGCAAATATTGTTGCAGAGCATTCACGTTACGCTACCAGCGTGGGCCCAGACGGCCAAGCTCGATATCGTTACAGCCCCCGCGCATCTCGGGCCGTGGCATTTCACCGCATTCCACGCCGTCAATCTTGCGAGCTCTCAGGTCGACGTCGTCGCGGCGCTCGGTGTCCTTGGACTCTCAGCGCTGCTCGCAATAGGCATCCGGGAATCCGCCGGTACGAATGCGGCATTCGTTATTTTGCAGATCATCGCGTTCGTCGTCTTCATCTTCGGCTCGTTCGCAGCAGTGTCGGCCAAGAATTTGCATCCCATTGCGCCGACTGGATTTCACGGCATTCTCGCAAGTGCAGCGCTCGTGTTCTTCGCGTACATCGGCTTCGATACGGTCACTGTCGCGGCCGAGGAATCAAAAAATCCGCGGCGTGACGTTCCAATCGGCATCATTGGCTCGCTCATCATCGGCGGAATTTTGTATATGCTCGTCGCGTACATCACGGTGGGCATCGTGCCGTGGCAGAAGATCGACTCTAACGCGGCGATGAGTCAGGCAGCGATGATGGCCCACAACTCGCGAATCTACGTCAACTTCGTCACGGTCGGCGCCATCGCGGGCAATATCTCCGTCATGTTGACCTCACTGCTCGGTCAGACACGCATTTTTTACGTCATGGCGCGAGACCGGCTGTTGCCCGATTCAGTGGCAAAAGTGCACCCGGTGTTCCGTACGCCGGCTCGCATGACGATGATCACCGGCGTCATCGTGGCAATTATGGCGGCTCTCATCCCGCTGCAAAAACTACTAGAGCTTGTCAATATTGGCACGCTGTCCGCGTTCGGCATCGTTTGTTTGGGCGTGCTGATTCTGCGCGTCATTCACCCTAATGCCAACCGGCCGTTTCGCGCACCGGCCGGGCCGCTCGTCGCGATTTTGGGCTTAGTCGGATGCCTGTATCTTATCGCAAGCCTGCCCGTGCCGACGCTGATCCGCTTCGTCGTGTGGTTCGCTGTCGGTGTGATCATCTACGGATTCTACGGCTACAGGCATAGCCGGTTACGCAGAGAAGTTTTGGCACCCAGTCCAGCACCTGGAGAATCGCACTCATGAAGCCGCTCGACCTGACCAAGCAGCCGCCCCGCTCTCCGCGCGAGAAACTCGCCGGTATCTACTTCCTCCCGCGAACGATCGACAAGATGCGCGCCTTGCTGCCCGGGGGCAACATTGGCTCGTACAAGATTGACGGCATGAGCACGCGCGTGCTTTCGACCATCGGGATTTCGGTTGAAGATTTTCAAGCCGAGGTAGCGCGCGCCGCGTCCGAGGACGAGGTCGCCGCCTGGGTCCTTGAACGCTCTGACGCGAACAAGCATGATGAAGCGAATCGAGTCGCCGCGCAGCGTTCGATTAATGATGTTCTTCCAGAGAACCGCGAACGCATCAAGCAAATGTATCCCGATTACGAAAAGATCGCGAGCGGGCTCTTCTTTGACATCATAGACGCGGATGACGCTGCGATGTTCGCTCGCGCGAACAAACTTTGAAAGAAAACGGACCTAAAGGTCCGTTGCTACGGTGTGGAAACGGGCCTAAAGGTCCGTTGCTACAGCGCCCGTTGCTACAGCGGTGAGCGGCGCCACCCATAAGCGAATAAAGGCGCCCTCTACGGCAGACTACCTTGCCGTGATGAGCAGAGCTGTGTTTCAAGCCGGCTTGAGCTGGGCCGCTATCGATCGTCAGTGGGAGGCCCTGCTCGAAGCTTTCGAGGGCTTCGACCCACAGACGGTAGCGCGTTACGGTGAACCAGATGTCCGGCGCATCATGGCCCATCCCTCCATCTTGCACAGCGAACGCAAAATTCGGGCGACGATCCGTAACGCGCAGACGTTTCTCGAGCTCGATCGCGAATACGGCAGCTTCCGGCGCTACGTGCAGTCCTTGAAAACCTACGACGCCGTGGCAGCCGATATCAAGCGGCGCTTTTCACAGGTCGGTGACATCAGCGTCTACTATTTTCTCTTCCGTGTTGGCGAGCGCGTGCCGCCGTTTAGTCGCTGGATAAAGACCGTCGCGGGCGATCACCCGCGCATCCGCGAAATGGTTGCGGGCGCAGCCGTTACCCGCAAGCGGTCTTGAGATCGATCCAGTAGAATCCGAGACCGATCAGCGTTAGAAACGCACCAAAGGGCAAAAGCGTCACAAACGCCTCGGCAATCCACATGGGGACAGCGCGTAAATAGCCCTGTTGAACGGGGATGAGGGAAACCATCATAATGACGATTGCAAGCGCCATGGCCACGGGGAGATAAAACGCTTCATGCTCCAGCCTCGCTATCGATGGTGTCATACAGTGCCGCACAACAAGAACTACGACCAGCAGTACATCAGTTTGCCAGCGCAACGTTACAGCTACAAAAATGATGTAGGCGAGCCATGGCGTGAAAAAGCCTCGATGGCCGGGCGTCATCAGGAGCTTATAACGCTCGCGAACACCGGCGAGGTAGCCCGCCCATCCGAGCCTGAGGCGATACAGCACGATGTTGCGCTTCAAGGTTTATGAGCAAGCATCATGCCCAATGAATCCTGGCGCGAGCAAATGCGCACAAACGATCACGGCTATTTCGTGCTCCAGACCGAGGAGACACGTAGCATCGAGGTCCGCCTCTTTCTGAGCGAGGCTTTGCTCGATGACATCGATGAGAACGTCTACCAGCAGGTGCTCAACGCGACGTCATTTCCGGGAGTGCGCCTCGTCGTAATCACGCCGGACGTTCATTCGGGATACGGTGTCCCTGTCGGCTGCGTTATCTTGACCGACGCACAGGCGGGGGCGGTAGCGATGGGTCCGGTCGGCTACGATATCGGCTGCGGTATGATCTCGGCCAGTTCAACCGTTCCCAGTGCTGCGGCCACGCCGGAACTGCGCCTGGCATTCAATCGTGAAGTCGACCGGCGCATCGACATGGGAGCAGGTGGGCGGAGCCGCACCTTGCGTGACCTCGACCGCGCGGAGTTCGAGCATATCGTCCGCGGTGGCGCAGAATACTACACGCAGAAGTATTCGCCGCAGGTCGATCGCAGCCGCACCGAACGGAACCGCCTGCCCGTTGATGATGGCTGGGACATCCCATGGGGCGGACGCGGCCGGCCAGAGCGAGGCGTTGGCCAGCTTGGCAGCTTGGGCGGCGGCAATCACTTCATTGAGCTCCAGCGCTGCGTGCAGACTGATACGCTCTTCGTTCAAATACACACCGGCAGCCGCGGATTCGGCCACGGGCTCGCGACCAACTATTTCGATATGGCCAAGACGGAGAGGCCGCAGGCAATCACCCACCTCGACTTGGGATACTTCACACCCGATTCGCGGCACTATCGAGAATATATCAACGCGGTGTCAGCAGGCGGCAACTTCGCCATTGTCAATCGCCTCATTATCTACGAGCAGGTAGCGCGCGCTTTTACAGATGTCTTCGGCGGGCCGCTCGATCTCATCTACGAGATCAGTCATAACCTCGTCCAGCTTGAGGAGCACCCTGACTTCGGCCTTGTCTGGGTCCATCGCAAAGGCGCAACTCGAGCTTTCCCAGCCGGCCACCCAGCGCTGCGAGCAACGATGTGGGAACGCACGGGTCATCCGGTGCTCATTCCCGGCAGCAATCTCGATCGAAGTTTCATCTTGCGCCCGCTGGACGGCGCGCAACGAAGCGCGTATTCGGTCAACCATGGCGCCGGGCGGCGTCTCTCGCGTTCATTTGCCATTCGCGAACTTAACCGGCGCGAGATCGAAGATCGCTACCGCGATGCCGGTATTGTGGTCAACGTCGACAATCGCGTTCCCATTGACGAGTCGGGCCCGTGTTACAAACCATCTAGCGAGGTTATCGCAAGCGTTGTGGGCGCTGGATTAGCCGAAGTGGAGTTCGAGCTCGAGCCGCTCGCCTCGCTCAAAGGAACCGAAGAGCCACGGCACGGCTCGCGCCGACGCCGACGGTCCTGAAAGCCAGAGCGCTACATTTCGTTCGCCGGTCTCATTTATTGCAGCCCGTCTGATCGACCATCGATCCGTTGCGCCGCAATTGAATGGTCATTGCGGTGCTTGCGTTTCTCGTTATGATTTGGCGCTGAGATCCGGTCCTGGCGTTGTTCGTGTACGTTCCGGTGAATGTGAGCTGATCGCCCTGCCACCCAGCCGATGTTATCGTCCAGTACCCACCTGTGCTGTCGACGCCGGTGTTTACCCAGCCTCCACCGACGTTATCATGGTAAACGTACGACTGTGCGATTTCGGACCCGCGAGTACTGCGGTAGCTAAGCCATGGTGCAAACGCCTGAGTAATGTTGATGACCGCTCCGTTTTGGCAGCGCCAGTATCTCTGGAAGAACGGTTGAGAGCCAGCTGCGAGCGCCGGCCCTGAGCCAGTCCTGGTAAGCCCAGCAAGCAACAAGACCACGATGAGGACGCGTTTCATTGAGTATCTCCCTTCAGTTTATAGTGCCCTGGGCACCGGTAACCTTTGCAATAAGCTCTGCCCGGGATATCGCTCCTGTTTTTGCGAGAATCGACGACACGTGATTTTCCACAGTACGTTCGCTCAAGACAAGTATGGCTGCAATTGCCTTGTTCGACTTCCCGGTCATGAGCAAGTTCATGATCTCACGCTCGCGTGCGGACAGTTCGCTTGCGGCGCGACCCCGGCGTGTCGGCGGGGCCATCTCGGCTTCAAGCCGATGCGTGTCACGCAGATCGCCGATGCTCCGATAGATCTCGAGCGCTTCAAGTCGATTACCGGCAAGCTCAAGCGCCTGGGCTTCATAGTGTGGCCAACCGATGTCATGGAAGCGGCTCACAGCTTCGAGCGCCTTTGCATTGGTTTCGCCGCTCTGGCGATCGCCCTGTCGCGCAAGTGCGTACGCCTCGACGAGCGCCAAGCACGCCGGCGCGGAACGAACCTTCGAGTCACAGACGACGCGCTCGAGGTAGGCGCCCGCTCTCCTGATGTCCGTGTCGTCCCCGATACGGGCAACAGAAACAAAAAACTTGTCGTGTTCCCCGGGTTGTCTTCCACTCATCCCCTCAAGGACGTCGAGCGCGCGTTTCGCGAGCTGGCGGGCATCCTCGTGCTTACCCTGCGTTGCGTAATATTCGGAAAAGGATGCGGTTGCGCCAACGGTTTCGGCTCTGCCGGACCGCAACGCTGCGTCGATCAGTTCTGCATCCGCGCAGCGTTCAACCAAGTCATCGAGTTCCAACCAGAGACCCAAAAGAATGCCGGTCTCCGCGACAGCAAGGCGGTAGGACGATAGCTCGACGCCGTCGCCGAGCGCTCGTTCAACGAACTCGCGCGCCCGTTGCAGTTGGCCCTGGTGCAAGAGGGCGTTGGCAAGGTAAATGAACACCCAATCAGCCGGCAAACCGGCGATGTGCTGGTCGTGAATAAGTTTGAGTGCCTCTTCGAGTCCCCGCAGACCGAGCTCAGGTTCACCAATCTGCGCCATGCCCGCACCGAAATTACACCACGAATGGAGAGCGCTCATGACATCATTGGTCTGTGCTGCGAGTTGCGCCGCCGCCTGTGTCTGGGCGAATGCCTCGCGGGGCCTGCCCGAGCATGCCTCGATTGCAGTTTTCGCCTGCAAGTATCGAATCTTGGCGGCCGAAGGCGGGCTGCCAATAAAACGATCCGCTTCTGCCATGTGGTGTCGCGCTTTTTCAAGATTCCAGTGGTACGCCACATATAAGAACATTATTTCGATATGGGCCGCAAAATACGTGGGATTATTGGCGTTGTTCTCGGTGAGTTCCAGAGCTCGCTCTAAAAAACGTTCCGTTCCAGTTATGTCGTCGAGCCTCGCGCTCAAGCCGGCGAGCCTCATGCAGACGCGCGCAACCTGATCGCGGTCTCCGGCAGCTTCATACTCCGCCAAAGCTGCCAGAGCAGCGTCTTTTGTTCGTTCACCGTAGCCGCTTCGACTCAGCGCGTGTGCGAACTTAAGGCTTAACTCCGCGCGCGCAACGCCATGCGCGACGCTCGTTTCCAGGGCACGTTCGTAGTTCACCACCGCATCGCCATACGCGAAGATTCCACAAGCGGCGTCCCCAGCTCGTTCGTTAAAGAGAGCGGTCTTCTCGGGGTCGCGCGCCTGCCACCAATGATACGCGAGCTCAACTATGTGGTCGTCTTGTTTGTCCGCTTCCAGCGCGAGCGCAATCTTCTTGTGAAGCGCCTGAGCTTTGACTCCCAGCAACTCGCCGTAAATGGCAGCGCGTTGCAATTCATGCTTGAAACTATAGTAGACATCGCCATTTCGCTGCTCCCCGATCAGTCCAAGCTCGAAAGCATGCTTGAGCGCGGGAACGATATCGTCGACCGTGAGACCAAGCATCTCGGCCAGAAACTCCGCACGGAAGCGCCTGCCCAAGGCGGCGGCATGCGCGAGCGTTGATTGCTCCGCATCGCTAAGCTCGCGAAGCCGATCTCGCACAGCCTCTTGCACGGTTGTCGGCAACTGCCGCGTCACATCGTGAGGACGCGCGAGTACCGTCTTCAAAAGCTCTTCGGCAAAGAGCGGGTTACCTTCGGCTTGGAGGCAGATCGCGCTGATGACATGCGTAGGAAGGCTGCGCCGTCGGCCCAGCGCGTGGAGTATGAGCGAGTGCATCTGCGCACGATCGAGCGGCTCAAGATCCGCGCGCATCACAGAGCGGTTGCGCTCGAGCTTGGCAAGCGCCGAGCGCAACGGGTGGTCGCGGGGCAATTCTTCGTCGCGATAGGTGAGGACGAGCACTACGCGCGCGGCCTCGATGTGCGAACCTACATGCTGCAGCAACTCAAGCGTGCCGCTGTCCGCCCAATGGAGATCTTCGATAACCGCTACTGCCGGGCGGTCGCTGCCGAAGCGCTGGAGGGCTTCAGCCATCAGATTGAACTGACGAAGCTTGTCCGAGGGCGGCGCTACGGGCGTGGTCCCCGACTGAAGTTCGGGGACGAGATGAGCGAGGACTGAGACGACGTGGGGAGCGGTGGTCAGTACGTTCGGATAGCTTGCGGCAAACGCGCCTATGATCGAGATAAACGGCGCATACGGGACTTGGATGTACTCCAGACATCGGCCAACCGTAGAGCGACCGCCATAGTCGGATACGGTCCGGCAGAATTCGGAGACGAGGCGCGTTTTACCGGCGCCGGCTTCTCCCGCGATGATGACAAGGGAACCTTCCCCGCGCTCCGCTGCGCGATAACGCTCGGTCAGCAGCTGAAGCTGTTCTCGTCTGCCGACGAAATGATTGGCGCGCACGGCTTGGGTTGCCAAAAGAGGCGCCCTCCCCTCTCAGAGTTTTCGGCGCGCCTTAGAGCTGACCTTCGGAGGCACGTACATGGTAGATGCAAGTGATAGGACGAACGCTGACGGCGCATTCAACGCGGCCCGCTGTACTACGGCGTTGGCGATTGAATACTGCGACGCCTCATAGATCACAATCTCGTGCTCGGCGCCATAGTCGCGGCTCAGGCGCTCCATCAGGACACAAAACTTCTTCGCGTCGCATGCTCGTGGAAACGTCTTCACACCAATGATGCCTACCTGCAAGAGAATCAGCGCGCTGCTCGTATCGTGCTTGCGCCGTTGCTCAAGAAAATCAGTGGCGTCGAAAATTTGACATCCGCTCGTTGCCGGATCAAGGCCCAGATCTGCGTAAAGCCAGTCAACCGCAGAAATCCCCGGCAGCATGAACGCCGCAAACTTTTCGCTTCGCGCCCGCTTCATTGCCTCGTGCATTGGGTCCGCGAACACACCGGGATGGCCGTAGCTCACCACACAAACGTTCAGACCCGCGTGCAGAAACGATAAGATGTGTTCGACCATCTCCGCGTACGTATCGCGTCGGGGCTTATCGATTGAGTAGAACTTATGGAGCGACTCAGCGCTCGGGTTGAGCTTGCGCAACCACATTGCGGTGACAGGCTCGGCCACTAAGTACAAGACCTTGTCGGCGCGACGAATCTCGTCGCGCGCACCCCTCGTCAAGTCTCGTCCGGATTGGATCCCAGAACCGACGATCGCAAGCGAGGGAGACATGAGCCGATCCTCGTGCGCTATTGATGCGTCGGCCAGTCTTTTATCAGAATCGGAATCCCTCCGACGAGATCATCCATGTTTTGTGGTACCGCAGCGCTATAGTACTCTTTGACGATCTCATCGTTAATTTTGATCGGATCTCGTTTTCCCAATGCATTCCACTGGTCCACGCTGAGGAAGGTGTATTCGTCTGGAATCCTCGAGGGATCGCGCTTGTACGCATTGGCAAACACGACCCATTCATCCTGATTGAACGTGAACTTGAGAACGAGCTGGGTAAAGCGATGTTTGCCTGCCGGCTGCCGTGATGTCGGCTGCTCCGGCTTGTGCTGTTTCGGCGTCTGTCGCATGATTGTCAACTCCTTTCGCCGATGCCAAACGCCCCAAACGGCTAAATGCTGCTGAGGTGTTTTGTCGAGAAGTTCTGGTGGTGTTGCGCGAGCTCCCCTATTTTTGATGGGTTGGCCAAAACGCAATCGCAAGCGGAATACCTGCTTCGAAGGTGGGCCTCCGCTTTGGATACGCAGTGGTCCTATACTCATGTGCGACCCACTGGTTGATCTTTTTGGGATCACACGATCCGAGAGCACGCCATTGCTGTGGCTCGAGAAACTGGTAGGCTTTGCGCATGCTCTGCCTGAGCGTGTCTATGTCTTGTCTGTTGAGGGGTTTCTTAAACTTTTGGGACTCTTTCAGAAATTTTTTATACTCGTTTTGGAACTCGTGCCAGGCATCTGGTTCCCAGGTGCACTTGAGAACCAACTGCGTGAAGGGATGACGCCTCGTCTGCACGGCCCGTTTTTTCGGTGGCTTCTTCATGGCTGCGTCCTTTCACCGACGGCAAATGCTCAACCGGCATAGAGCCGCTGAGCTATGTGCTTACGTTCTGTGGCTCCGCAGTGGGCCCTTTGGAAAGTTAGGCGCTTTGAGCCGAGGTGAGCAGCTCCCACATGCCGGCAAGCGTTGCCGCTGCAGCTGCCGGTGCTCCGGCTTGTGCAGGCGCATCCTGCGAGTGAAGCATGTTGCGCAGCTGTGCCTCGTGATCCCGATCGAGCTCTTGATGAACCGCGAAGTATTCTCCGCCGTTTGTTTCATCGATGCCGTAATGCGCGCGGAGTCCTCGCAGCTTCTCGGCCGACACGGCGGGCGATTGCGCTTCGATCGACCACACGGCCGCGGCGCCATGACCTTGGGCGACGAGCTCGTCGCCTCGTGCGATAAGTGCTGCAGTTGCCGCGTTCGCAGGAGTGGCGTGCAGCGTCGCCATGTCGATGCCGATCGCTTCCGCAAAGCGATCCCACAGAGCAATGTGATCGGATTCTTCTGTTGCGTGCACACGCAGCTCGTCTTCGTGTGCATGATCGCGAACGGCCGCTCCCTCGAGCCAGCGCGGGATTGCCCGCACCACATGCGCATATTGCCCGGCATAGTATGCAAGCTCTTCACGGCTGAGATCGCCTGCCACCCAGCGTTGATAGAACGGGTGCTTCAGCAGGTCGAAGCGCTCGGACACTTCGTGGAGCGCGCGATCGATCGAGGGTGCCTGCATCTTCTTCTCCTTCGTCGGCAGATGCGGGCGCTTTCAAGGTCTCATGAAGACTTCCTTGCCGTCACGGAGGGCTAAAACCACGTCTTGAACGAAGCCGCAGTGCCTGGGCACATGAAAGCCGCACGTCGACCAGACGTAGCCTTGCGAGCGACGATCTCTCTCCTTTGCGCCGCTTTGTTTTTGACATTGTCGGCTCAAACGTTTACCGACCAAACAGTTGTCGATGGGACGAGCCTCATGTCGGACGCAGCAACTGCGCAGATCAACGCGCGCAACAAACAGCTCTTCGACGCAACCGGGCTTATTATCGTTGTCGTCGCCATGCGCGGCACCAGCGGAGAAAGCGCTCTCGCCGACGGCATTCCTGCGGCGGATAAGGTTGCGCGCGGCTCCTATGGCGCGCTTGTGTGGGTTGCCACGGACGGCGAAAAGAGTGATGTCGTCTTTACCGACAAAGCATTGAAGTGGGTTTCCTATGACGAGCAACAGATGCTGCGGCAAGAGCTCTCCACTACAATCCGCTACTGTTGCCCGAGTGACACACTGCCCACGGTTGTCGACCATATCGCGAGCTTGATGGAGTCGGGTTCGAAAATTGCACCCAGCGCTCGCAACTATATTCGCGACGATCTCGGCTTACTGACCAATGCCCAGCTTGCCGAGCTCGTGGCTCGAGAGCAACGCCTCGAAACCGCGACCGGCAAAGGCATAGGAGTAGTGCTCTTTCCCGAGCAGCCGGGCAAGATGTCGGGCGTGATCGCATTTTCGATGGCCGAAAGTTTCAATGTCTCCGGTCGGATCGCGGCGCTCGTGTGGTTGACGAGCGGTAAGCAGGCGGCACGGTTTGCGATTCTCCAAACGCCGGACTTCACGACGATTCCCGATGCGACCGAACAGTCGATTAGCAACAGTTTCCAAGCCGACATGCAGACCGGCAGATTCGGCGATGCGATTGTCGCGGCCGTCGACCGCACGGCGACCGCGATCGAGGACACCTCGACACCTATGCCGCAAACACCGGCTCCCGCAGAAAGCCCTTCCGCCGAGGTCTCGCCCGCCGAGAGCGCAGCGTCGCCCACGGAAACGCCCACGACGCGGCCGGGAGCATCAGGCACCGGAACTGCGGTCGTCATTTTTCTGGCGTTCGCAATCATCGTGCTCTTCGTGACCATAGCGCTGCGCAGGAAACAACAACACTAGCGGCCGTGGGATATAATGCCCCCGGTGTACAATAGACCGCCTCGTGTCCCCACGATTCATCATCGCCGCAGCCGGCATCGCGTGGTTGCTCGCCGCTCTGACCCCCGCAATCGCCGCAGCTGCTCCATCCTGCGATTATTCATTCCTCGTCAGGCAACCGATCTTCAGGCTCGTTGCGCCCGAAGAAAGTGGAACAGACGTTTCGCTCGCGACGCCGCTCGCCATCGCGACCGACAGCGATAACTTCAGCATTATCAAACACGTGGAGCTTCTTCCCGAAACGGGGTCCGTCGTTGACCTCCCTTCGAAGTTCAAACCACTCGCACCGCTGGCGGGAGTTTCGCGCCGTCAACACCAGCTCAGTCCAACGGCGGTTGTCGCCACCATGCCGATACCACAGCTCAAACCTTCGACGACCTACGACGTCGTTTTCACGGTCAAGACGCAGAACGCGCCCGCCGGCTGCCCGAAGGCGCTTACCGAACACATCGCGCGCTTTACAACCGAATCGGCAACGGCCTTGGATGCGATCGCACTTGCCCACGAGGCGGCGCAAGCACCGGTCAACGGACAATTGAACGCGACGCAGATTTTTGAAAACGCGCTGCATACGCTGCGCACGTTCGACTATCCGCAGGTCGTCTCGTTCATTGTGACCTCGCGGTCGACGGTTAACGGAAAGCCGTTTGTTGAGTCGTTCCGATCGAGTGCCCGAACGAGCGACGGCGTCGTTACCACGCATACGGTGCCAGTCGCAACCACGAACCAGCCCGAAAATCCCTGGGGTTGGCGCGTGAACATACCGATCATCGGCTCGCTGTTCCCCAGCCAACGCAAAGGCAACTATTCAGAGCCTTTCGGCGTTCCTGAAATCTCGCCGATGTACACGTTTGGACTCACGCCGCGCAAACCGGCCGCGTTCCCGGGAATGCGCACCCCCGAGCCGATTATCGACATCAAGGAACTCGGCCGCATCGTCACGGTCGGCCGCTTCTACGACGTGAGCCTGCTGGGCATCGAACCGTATCATTCGCGGTTTACATATCACCTGAAGCTCGTGCCGCTTGACCGGCCGGATTTCTACCGCTTGCGCGAGGTATGGATCGACACGCAAGCATTCGTCATATGGAAGCTTCGCTCTCAAGGAATCTTTGACTCAGGACCCGCGACGACTGTGCCGTGGGATGCCGAGTACACCGTTGTCGACGGTCATTGGTTCATGGCTTCTGAATACACTCCATCAACGATCAGGACCGGCGGTTTCCTCGCAAACACTCCGCCCGTCAATTACCAGGGCGTGACGTTCACGTTCTCTGACTTTACGTACCCTGAAGACACACTCGACGTGGATTTCTTCAGCGAAGCCAAAACCGAGGCAATCCAGTACTAAAACGCCACGGGACAGACCTTACCTGCAACGTTTTCGTGTCGGTTGTTACAGAAATGGCGTCCCATGACATGCCTTACAGCCGATAGGGTATTACATAAGAGAGGGATTATAGTAAGGCAGGATTTTGAATGAGAACGAAGATCGCCGGTGTCGTGATGCTTTGTTCGCTGATGATGGTCGGGTGCAAGGGCGGCAGCCTCTCCACGTTCGCGACCCCAAACACGGGTGGGCCAAATTTCGCGGACCCGCAAGCGGCGGCTGCCGGCAGCCTCGGCCAACGCCTCTTCGGCCCCAGTTCCGGCAAGATTCAACACGTCGTTATCATCTTTCAAGAGAACCGCACCCCAGACAACCTCTTCCACGGATTACCGGGTGCGGATATCGCCTCAACGGGGGTCGATTCCCATGGGCGCGTTGTGCCGCTGACGGCCGTGACCCTCATCAGGCCGAATTTCGACCTCGATCACAGCCATCGAGGATTCGTCGCGGCGTACAACCACGGATCCATGAATGGGTTCGACAAAGAACTCATCGTCTGTCCCTCGGGGCGCTGCCCGGGTGCAACGCCCTATGCTTATGTACCGCCGTCGCAGGTCGCGCCGTATTTCGCCATGGCGCAGCAGTACACGTTCGCCGATCGCATGTTCCAGACAAATCAGGGCTCGAGCTTCCCTGCGCATCAATACATAGTATCGGGCACGTCGATTAACGCGCCCGGCAGCCGGTACAGCGCAGCCGAGAGCCCAATATATCGCGACCGTGGTGGCAACGGCAACTGCGATGGATCGCCCATGTCGCGGGTGACGATGATCGACCAGGCTGGGCTCGAGAACGTTACGATGTGGCCATGTTTCGATCATCAGACCCTTTTCGACCGGCTGGACGACAAAAATGTTTCATGGCGCTACTACGAGGCATATTTGGGCGGTTACTGGTCGGCGCCAAACGCTCTTGCTCACATCCGGCGAGGGAAGGACTGGGCGAACGTCGTGACGCCCAAGTCTGCAATTCTGAGCGATATCGCCGCCGGCAAGCTGCCGGGAGTCTCGTGGGTGATACCGGATGCTGCCGCCTCGGATCACGCAGCAGCCAGTGATGGCTCGGGACCAGCCTGGGTCGCGTCGGTGGTCAACGCCATCGGCAAGAGTCAATATTGGCAAAGCACCGCGATCTTCGTGACCTGGGATGACTGGGGCGGCTGGTACGATCATGTGGCGCCGCCGATGTACAATTCCTACGAACTCGGTTTTCGCGTTCCGCTCATCGTCATTTCGCCATACGCTCGCCCGGGCTACGTCTCCCACAGGCAACATGAGTTCGGCAGCATTCTCCACTTTACGGAGGAGGCGTTCGGGTTGGTCCCTCTCGGGTACACTGACGTTCGTGCTGACGATCTTGCCGACTGTTTCAACTTCAACCAACCGCCATTGCTGTTCCGGACGATCCAGGCACCGTTTGTCAGCACGGCGTCCTTCGCGAGTGGGCCGCCCGACAACGACTAACCTCCCGAGTTAAGAGGTTCGGCGCGACAACTTCCGGTAGTCGAGTGACCTGCAATGTCGCACGCTTGGATGTGGCCGGCGCTTTTTGCACTCGGCTGTTATCACGGTATTAATCCCGGCATGGGCTGGCTGTTTGCCGTCGCGCTCGGCCTTCAAGAAAAGAGCGAGCGCGCCGTGTTCGCGGCACTGCCGCCGATTGCGCTCGGACATGTCGTGTCGGTGGGCTTGGTCGTCGCTCTGGCCGTGGTTGCCCAGCAAACGCTGCCTCCGAATGCGGTGCGCTATGGGGCCGCCGCGCTGCTTGTCTCTTTTGGCGTTTATCGTCTTGTGCGAGCGCGGCATGTTCGCTGGGTTGGCATGCGCGTCGGATTCTGGGGGCTTACTGCCTGGTCGTTTCTCATGGCGACAGGACACGGCGCCGGTCTCATGCTGCTCCCGTTTCTCTCGGCTGCGGCCCAACCGGTTTCGGTCTTCCACATGGGGGGCATGGCTACATTGCACGGCGCGAGCACAACTGCGGCGGCTTCACCTGGTATCTGGGTCGGCGCGGTCGCCGTACATACGTTTGGATATCTACTAACGATGATCGCGGTGGCGTGGGTCGTTTTCACACGACTGGGCGTCAAGATTTTACGAACGGCGTGGTTCAATTTTGATCTTGCGTGGGCAATTGCGCTCGTCCTGAGCGGCGCGCTCATGCTCCTGCTGCCGCGCGCGTGAAGCGGACCTAAAGGTCCGCTGCTACGGCCGAGCCAACTTGACTGACTCCTGCGAACCCTAAAGGATGTCATCATGCAGCTCAAGCCAGATCCAACTTTCTACCCATCGGCAAAAATGGCGATGCAAGCGCCCAGCGAGAAGCTGGCGTACGTCGCGATGCTCAGTAAAACGGGCAACGGCAAGCGCGATGCGCTCGCCGTCGTGGACGTCGACCCGAGCTCGAAGACATACGGGACGCGTGTCGGTCAGGTCGAGATGACGAAAGACGACGACGAACTGCATCACTTCGGCTGGAATGCTTGTAGCGCAGCACTGTGCCCGTACGCGCCTCATCCGCACGTTGAGCGCCGCTATCTGATCGTCACCGGCTTGCGTTCGTCGCGGATTTACATCATCGACACGAAGCCTGATCCGCGCAATCCGAAGATCGTGCGCGTGATCGAGCCGGAAGAGGTCATATCCAAAACGGGGTATTCGCGTCTGCACACGACGCATTGCGGACCTGACGGGATCTACATCAGTGCGCTCGGCTCCGCCGACGGTAAAGGCCCAGGAGGCGTCCTCAAACTCGACCACTACGACTTCAAAGTTTCGGGTCCGTGGGAAGCGGATCGTGGGCCTCAATACTTAGCGTACGATTTCTTCTGGCATCTCGGCCACGACGTGATGGTAACGAGCGAGTGGGGCACGCCTGACATGATCGAAGACGGCGTCAACCCTGAGCTGCTGCTCGGTGGTAAATACGGCCACCAGCTGCACTTCTTCGATCTGCGGAAGCGTACGCATCTGCAAACCGTGGATCTTGGACCCGAGTATCAAGCGGTGCTCGAGCTGCGCCCATCACACGATCCGACCAAGACGTACGGCTTTACGAATACCGTCATATCGTTGAAAGATCTCTCGAGCTCGATCTGGGTGTGGCATCGCGACAACGGCAAGTGGGCTGTAACGAAAGTGATCGATATCCCGGCCGAACCCGCTGACGAATCCGTTCTGCCGCCATTGCTGAAAGTCTTCAAAGCGGTGCCGCCGCTTGTCTCCGACATCGATCTCTCGCTCGACGATCGCTTTCTGTACGTCTCGTGCTGGGGCACGGGTGAACTTCGTCAGTATGATGTCTCGGATCCATTTAAGCCAAAACAGACAGGGTCGGTTCACATTGGGGGCATCGTCCGGCGTACGCCGCATCCGGCGAAGCCGAATGAAAAACGAAACGGCGGTCCTCAAATGGTGGAGATCAGCCGCGATGGCAAACGCGTCTATTTTACAAACTCGCTGTACCGGTCGTGGGACGAGCAATTTTATCCCGACGGCATCAACGGGTGGATGGTAAAGCTCAATACCGGCGACAACGGCGGAATCACTTTCGACGAGAAGTTGTTCTTGGAGTTCGACGATCGCCGTCCGCATCAAGTGCGTTTGGAAGGCGGCGATGCCTCATCTGATTCGTACTGCTTCCCGCCGTAGGAAAACGGACCTAAAGGTCCGTTGCTACACGTCCGTTGCTACATTAAGATTGGGCTTGCTTGCAACGTGTAGAGCCGCTTGAATTTTGGAATAATTCAAGACGAAATTCTTTTGGGAGGGCTTCGTCACGTCGAAGAAACTCCTCGTGCTTGCCGCTCTGATTTCCGCCGGAGCGGCGTTTGCCGGGCCGGCCGCAAGCAAACCGCCGCAGGCCGATCCGCCGGTCATTGTGGCAACGAACCTTTCGGGATCCGTGTTCGTGCAGAGCCCGAGCGGCAGCCAGCGCGATCTCGTTTCCACGCAAGTATTGCATTCGGGTGACGTCGTCACAACGGGCGATGATTCCCTCGCAGTCATTATGCTCGCCGACGTCGGCAAGGTGACGCTTGGGCCAACGACGACCGTGACCACCTTCACCAAAGGAACGGATCTCTCAATGGAACTTGGCGCGGGGATGGTGTGCGTGCAGACTGATAAGCCGGGCGTAAGCGTCAACGCCGGCTCGATAACGCTGGCCGCCGTCGACAGGTCGACGGCCTTCAATCTCGAGCAGAACACCGGTGACACCAAGCTCGCCGTCTATAAGGGAACTGTTCGCGCGCTAACGCCGGACGACAGCCCTATAACGCTGCGCGCAGGAGCCGCAGCGGCGAGTTCGTCGGGCGTGGCGGTGCATGAGATTCCGTTGGCGTCCATTGCGGTCGACTTTGCGGCGCTAAACTGCCCAGAGGTTCGACCGTAGCCATTTCGTCACTCAATAATAAGATGAGGGGATAATCATGCCAGAGCGTACAGCGGAAGCTCAGTGGAACGGTGATCTGCGCGGCGGGTCGGGTCAGATTAAGCTTGGCAGCGGAGCATTCCAAGGCGCATTTTCGTATGCGTCGCGCTTCGAACACAGCCCGGGGACTAATCCCGAGGAGCTCATTACCGGCGCACACGCGGGATGCTTTACTATGGCAACGGCCTCCGGGTTAGGCAAGGCTGGCTTTAACCCCGAGAAGATTACGACGAATGCGACCGTGCATCTCGACTCCGTACCGCAGGGCTTTAAGATCGCACGCATCGATCTCGACATGGAAGCCGACGTTCCGGGCATCGATGAAGCCAAATTCCTCGAGATCGCTGAGGCTGCAAAGAAGAATTGCCCAGTATCGCAGGCATTAGCAGCCGTTCCTGAGATAACGTTGCGCGCGAGGTTACGCCAGAAAGCGGGCTAGCGCAACGTTATTGACGAGGCGAACCTAGGCGGGTAGCCGCCGTATCTGGGATGTGGGTGCGGCGGCTCTGCGTCCGCTGCTGCTCGACAAACCGGCATAAACCTTATTGAGTATGTCGCTGAGCGTGTAGCGGTCCCGCGCGCTCATGCGAGAGAGCTCCTCGTGAATTGCGGTTTTCTTAAACCGAGCTTCCATGTGCTCGGCGACCTTACGCCCCTTGGCGGTGAGCTGCAATAAGCGAACTCTCCGGTCCGCGCCGCTCTTCACGCGTTCCACGAGACCCGCGGATTCGAGCCGGTCGAGCGATCCCGACAGGTTACCCATGTCGCACGACATGGTCCGCGCAAGCTCGCTAGCCTTTGTCGGACCGAATCGGTGCACGTACCACAGTGTCCCGGCGAGACAATCGGAGAGATCGATGTCGGATGCGATCTGGCGAAACTCGGCTGAGAGCAGCTTGGCAATCCCCAAGACCGCTGAAACGATGGCATCTTCTTCTAATCCGACTTTGGCCCGGGGCCTAAGGGTTGACATTGTTGTATTTTGCAAGTATAGTACTCCCAACGCTAGAATTTGTCAAAAACAACTATAGCACAAAAGATATAGAGGACGCAACTATCTCCTCAGGGGCTAAATAACTCAATGGATACTTACCACCTTCCCGATGTCACCATCACTCGCGTTTCCGAAGCTTTGCACGATGTTGCTGCTGAGCGCTTGCGCAGAACGATCGGCAAGCATGTGAAGGAAGGCCGATACAGTCACCTCGTCGACTTGCGCTCGCTCGCCGAACTCGATTCGCGCTCACTCGCCGCGCTCATACGCGCGCTGCGCGTTGCGCGCGACGTCGGTGGGTCGGTAGGGCTGATTGTCGATCAGCCCGCGTTCACGCGGATCCTGTCGATCACAGGATTGGATCGCGTCTTTCCTGTGTACAAGAACGAGGCGGACGCAACAGCCGCGCTTGCGCGACATGACGTGGTCCCGGCATAGTTAGGAGTTCGGGCATGCAGGGCATTCGAGTATTTTCTTCGCTCGTCGAAGCCGAGGCCTCTGGCTTCGCCTTCTTCATGCGAGCAGCCGATACGATTCTCGTCCAGCGAACCAACGGCCGATCTCGGTCACTCGCGATCGTGGACCCTGCGGCAATAGCGCAGGCGCAGAGGCTTCTCGAAATACGCTAAGCGCTGCGGAGTTTTAGCTAGTGGGGCGCTTAGGAAAGTGCGCCGCGAGTTCTCTACCGGCTTCTTCTATGCCGTGGACAATGCCATCGGTGAGGTTGCCAGCCCGTATTTTTTCGCGCATCGCTGCGACAACACGTTCCCAAAATTCCTGACCGACTTTTTCGTGTATGGCCGCGTCACCTAAGACGGTAAACTCGCGTCGAGCCGGCGCGACGAAGAAGAGCACGCCGTTGCGCTCCGGGGTGTTGTTCAAATGAAGCCGGGTGAAAATCCGTTCGGCCTTTGTTCGCGTGCTGCCCCATAGCTGATGCGACACGGTAACATGTATTTTGCCGGTCGTCCGGGCCTCCGCGGTCGTAATAGCCGAGCGGATCCGTCCTTCGTCAACGTGTGATCTCACCATCCGCCGGACGCCCCGCCACCGCCGCCACCGCCGCCACCACCTGAGAAGCCGCCAAAGCCGCCTCCGCCACCCGATGAACCTCCTGACCAACCGCCGGATGAGCCCCAACCACCGAATATGATGGGACCGGAACCCAGCGTAGTGTACCGGCGGTTTCTCCACACGACCGCACTGATAATAATGAAGATTACAAAGATGAAGAATGCGACACCTAAGAATCCAACGTAGTCGTCGCCGCTCGCGCTAGCGTACGGCTTGGGCGGCGCCCCTTGCTCGCCGCCGATCGTCGCAAGCAGGGCGTCGATGCCTGCGGTTACCGCACCATCGGCGTCGCCATCGCGCATATGCGGTACGATTTCATTGCGGATAATCTGTGATGCGATTGCATCGGTGACGACACCCTCGAGACCGTAGCCGACCTCGATGCGCACTTTGCGGTCTTGCGAAAACATGAACAACGCCAGACCATCGTCGAGCTTCTTGCGGCCGACCTTCCATTTGGTGAAGGCTCGGATGGTCCAGTCTTCGAGCGGTGCATCGCCGGTCGTCGTGCCGATCCAAACAATAACTTGATGACCGGTTGCCGCACTATATGCGGACAGGCGCCGCTCTAGTGCATCTCGTGTCGCCGGGCTAAGCAGACCGGCTGTGTCAGTGACCCATGTCGTCGGCGCAGGTGGTATGGGAGTCTCGGCAGCCCAGCTGGGACCCGCCAGCGCGATGACCCAGACGCCGGCCAGAGCGGCGAGCAGCCGGTGCATCGCCTAAAATTGAACGCTCGGCGCGGTCTGCGCGCCTGGTTGTGCCTGGAAGTACGCCTTGGGCTTAAAGCGATCGCCGAAAAGACCGGCAAACAAAAGTGTCGGGAACGATTGACGCACCGTGTTGAACTCTTGCGCACGTTCATTGTAGCGCATGCGCTCGACCGCAATGCGATTTTCCGTGCCTTCGAGCTGCGACTGCAACGTCAGGAAGTTCTCGTTCGCCTTGAGCTCCGGATAGCGCTCGACGACCACGAGCAGCCGGGAGAGTGCTGAAGTCAATCCGTCTTGAGCGGCTTGAAAGCGCGACAAGGCTTGTTGATCCGTCGTCATCGCTTGGGGATTTTGAACTTGAACCTGGCCGACTTTGGATCTGGCCTGAGCGACGGCAATGTACGTGCTCTTTTCGAAGTTGGCGACGCCCTTGACGGTCGCGACGAGATTCGGCACGAGATCTGCGCGACGCTGGTACACGTTTTCCACTTGGCCCCATTGGGCTTGAACAGCCTGGTCGAGCCGGACGAGGTTGTTGTACGACGCGATTGCAGGCAGTACCACAACCAAAACGACGAGTGCGATCGCGACTAAGCAGCCGAGTATTCCACGATTTCCCATAGCGTCTCGTTCGTCACGGTGGACGCCGCTACATTGTCTACGGGCGAACGACTATTCCGAAGCCGCCAGCGCGTCGCTGCATGCTTCCGATGAATGTGCGCTCGCTTCAACACTCGCTCTAACGTACGAGTTGGTGGCTGGCTGGTTTGCTGTCAGCGGGGGCACCTGGATCGACAGCGCACGGGCGGTGTTCCGCAAAGCTGACAGTGCCCGCTGGAACAGCAGCGTGCGATCGAGCCGTGCTTGCACTTGCGCGAGCTCGAGCCAGGAAAGCGCCAGCCCTTCGCGCGCTTCGGCCACCTGAAGCGATCTGCATGACTGATGCGTGATGCGCTGCGATTTGGCGAACCTGTCGCGGGCTGCATAGACGCCAAGCCACGAATCCGCAATGGACCACCGGTCGCTCGCCGCTCGATTCGTGCACTTCTGCGCCTGGGCTTTGGCCAGGTTGCTGTAGGCCGATTTCATATAGTCGTCGCGTGTTTCCAGCCGGGACAAATTATCCAGATGAACCGCTGTCGCGAGAGCCGCGTTTATGTAGAACTCTTTTGCCGTGCATGCGGCCGACACAGGTTGGGCGATAGTGAAGGTTAAGGTGGCCGCGAAGCCGATAGTTATTACTAGGCGGTGTATCTTGTGAATCGTTTTCATCCGGTCGAGCCGTTGGCGCGCCTGTGAGGCGCTTCCACGAGCACGGGCGGAGAGTTGTCGAGTCTGGAAATGGTCCAGCACTCCTCGCAGGCCATGAACAAATCTACCAAGTACAGACTCTTGCTCACCCTATGACAGAGCTCGCATATATGCACGCGGCTGCTTGCCCGCAGCATGCGAGGGTGCTTAAAGACCTTACCCATAAAGAAAGTGACCGTCCTTATTTTGGAGTGTTCGGAGTGGTATCTTGGATCGTGCGATGTACGGATTGCTGCTGTGGCTGCGGCAACATCGAGTTGGCCGTTCCACATGCACTGAGGGTGAGCAGCGCAACCGCGACGAGCGGCATTAAGAACCTGCGTGAATTTGTCATATGCGTACCTCAAGTGACGTAAAGCGAGGCGCACTTGCGCCAGACAAAAGCGTACGCCACGACGAGGCCACACTCACTAGGGGAACCCCTAGTCGTAAGGGTGCTGTGGGCTGGGTCTCGTCAGCTCCCCTTGTCGGCCGTGACGCTGTACTAGTGGCGCTGAGCGACCCGACGCGTAACTGCACGGTTATTTTTGGGGAGCCCGGCATCGGCAAGACGAGGTTACTCGCCGAGGCGCGCGGCGTGCAGGAACGCCAAACGTTCAGTGTCGCCTGCGTTGCTTCGGCAGCAGATATCCCGCACGATCCTTTCAAAGCACTCGTGCGTTTGTTGAGAAAACGCGGTCGAGTTAACGATGCGACATTAACGAATTTACTTGGTGGAACCGAACGTGATCGGATGGTTGGATTTCACGATGCGCTTGCCGGCGTTGCAGCAGACGGGCCAATTGTGATCCAGATCGACGACCTTCATCTCGCCGATCCAAAGAGTATGGAAGTAGTTGAGTACTGCGTGTCGCGGCTCCAGGATCTTCCCCTGCACTGGCACCTTGCAGCGCGCCGGTCGAACCAAGAAGTCTTGGCACTGGCATCGTCGCTTGAACGGGCTGGGCTCGCACGCGTCATCGGCTTAGGCGGACTCAGCTCGGCCGATCTCAAGATCTTGGCAACCAGACTTCGACCTGAAGTTGCCTTCGACGATGCTCAGGTTGAGCGATTGTATGAACGAACCGGCGGCAACCCTTTATACGCGGAACTTCTTCTCGTCGCGAAGGCATTTGATGAGGCTCCCGTTCCGAGTGATCTGCGGGAGGCGCTCAACCGGCGGCTCAGCTCCCTCAGTCCCGGTGCACTCCACATCGCCGGGTGGATTGCGGTTCACGGAGGCCCAGTTGCCGAAACAACTCTCGCCACGCTCGCTGACCGATCGCCTGGTCAAGTTCGCCGAGCGTTGGCCGAGTTAGCGGACGAATGGATTGTCACCGAAAGCCAGGACGGCTTCGTCTTTCGTCACGACCTCGTTCGAGAGGCATGTTATCTCGGGCTCGACGAGGACGCACGCGCACAGCGTCACTGCGTGCTCGCACGTCGCACCGATAACACCTGGCAGCGCGCCACCCATCTCGAGGGCGCTCGACAGTTCGTCGAAGCCGCCCGCCTCTACAATGTGATAGGTTGGGAGTGCCTCGATCGCCACGCGCCTCAGGAGGCGCTCAACGCGTTTCGCCGTGCCATCGATCGCAGCGATCCGAGCGACGCTGTTGCGCTCGAGGCAGGCGGCGGCCAGGCCGCAGCATTGTATCGGCTGCAATCTGTCGACGAAGCGAAAGCAGCTATCGCGATGTTCGAGGAGCGCGCCGACCAGTTGTCTGCGGATGCTCGGATACGCGCGCGAACCTATTACGTCGAGGCCGCGTGGGACGAGAGCGACGAACGCGCAGCCATCAGGCCATTTCTGGACGCTGCAATTGAGGAAGCGCGAATTGACGCGCCGGCGAGCCTGCCGCGCCTTCTGAATGTCCTCGGCTCTATGCAGGAGCGTGGGGGCGAACTTGAGCTGGCGAAAATGACCTTGGAGGAAGGGATCGCGCTCTGCAAGCCGGCGCAGCGACGCGAACGCATTCGGCTGTGCAGCTGGCTCGGCGTTGTGCTTGCACGAATGGGCGATGTACAAAAAGGCATCGCGGTCCTTGAATCGGCCGCTGGGAACGCATCCGATTGGGGGCTGTCAAACGAGCTCGTGCAGTGCTGCACGAAGCTGTGTTACGTCAGCCAGATCGCGGGCGACAACGACGCATACGCGCGTTGGTGCCGCGCCGGCCTTGGAGTAAGCGGGCCTAAATCAAGAACTGCGGAAGCGCTGCTGCGATCGAATCTCGCCAGCGTGGCAATCAATCGCGGGGACTTGCGCGAGGCCCTCGGTCTTGCGCTCACTGCTGAAGCCGCCGCGAAGAGCGGTAATGTTCCACTCCGTTGCAGGCTCGCATGTGTGCTGGCGCAGCTGTATGCGATGCTTGGCGATTTCGAGGCCGCGCAACGCGCACTCGATGATGGCATGCGGCTCGATCTTTCTCCGTCGGCTCGTCAAGCGGTTGCGTACACAGCCGGATTTGTGGCAGAGTTGCGCGACGATCACGAGCAAGCGCTCAACTGGTATGCCGCCGCCGTTTCATCGCTTGGCCCTGAGAATTTCAACGAAGCGTACGAGGTACGAGCGCTGAGTGGCATTGTCCGGCTTGCGGCGCTGCACGGTGACGCAGAGCGAGCGATCGCTTCTCTTGATAAGTTGCGCGTGGTAAGCACGAACGGCTGGCCCGTGGCTCAGCGATCTATGCGCGAAGCGGAAGGGTGCCTGCTGATCGTCCAAGGCGATTCGAGCGGTGCCGACGAGCTTATCGAAGCGGCAAACGAAGGCGAAGATCCTTTTTTGAAGGCGCATCTGGAACTCGTGGCCGCACATGCTAAAGCTGACCGGCATCTCTTTCTAAGCGTCATTGAAACGTTCGATGCGCTCGGCGCTGAACACGCTGCGGACCGGGCTCGCGCGCTCGCGCGAAGCCACGGACTGCGGCCGGGCCGCAAACGAGACGCCAAAGGCGCCTTGTCTGCGCGCGAGACCTCAGTCGCGTTCCTGGTCGCGAGCGGTAAGACGAACGCGGAGATCGGCGAGCTCCTGCACATCAGCGGACGGACCGTCGAGTACCACATCGGCAACATTCTCAGCAAGTGCGGACTGCACTCTCGCGTCGAAATCGCGACACAAATTGCAGCCGGTCGATCGCTCGGAGCCGCCGTCTAAACTCGACGACTCTTTTAGGCGAAGCTCGCCGGTCGCTTGAGGTGAAACGGTGTTCGCCCTTGATACGCGGCCGCTATCTTCGCGAGGTTGAGTTCCGAGAACGGGCGACCAACGAACATGAGACTCGTGGGCAGACCATGTTGGCCGAACCCATTAGGCACCGCAATTGCCGGATAGCCGACTAAGTTGCAGGCTGTGATCAGATCGCCGTCGTTTGTGCCCGGATATACTTTGTCAAACGGTGTGTTGATCGGCGGCGCAACCGTACTAAAGGTTGGTGCCACTAAGACATCTACCTTTTCGAACAGCTTTTTGAACGCAGCACGAAGCGTTGCGCGCTCCCGCATGGCGTCGACGTAATCCACCGCGTTGACGAGCATGTACGAGTAGCCGCCGCGCCGGCCGTCCGGATCGACGAGCTGCTGCACCCGGCCGTCTTCAATGATGTCGCGGAATGCCGAAGCCGCTTCCGCATCCAGAATCGCACCGATCAGTATGCCGTATGGAAATTGAGGCAACTTGACGTGTGAGACGTCGGCTATGTCACGAAGCGCGTTGAGGGAAACGTGAAAGTTGTGTTTAACTTCGGGCTGTAGTTTTTCACCAGCGCCATCGACGGTTGCGACGCGCCAACGTGCCGGGGCTTGCTCCGGGGCGAGCGTCACGCGCGATGATGTGAAATCGCGCGGGTCATGGCCTGCGATGGCCTGCAGCACCATCGCCGCGTCTGCAGCGTTGCGGCACAACGGTCCAATCTTGTCGAGCGTCCAGCACAGCGTCATTGCTCCATAGCGGCTGACCAGACCGTAAGTCGGTCGCAACCCGGTAACGCCGCAGTACGACGATGGGTTCGTGATCGAGCCGTCCGTCTCAGAGCCGATCGCGAAGGGTACGAGCCCGGCCGCGACGCTTGCACCCGATCCGCTCGACGATCCGCCACTCCAATAGTCGGTATTCCACGGCGTTTTGCACGGACCGGTGAACGCCGCATTCGCGTGGTTGTACCCCATCCCGCCGGCAAGCTCGATCATTGCGAGTTTCGCGACGAGTACCGCGCCTGCATCGTTGAGCCTCTCGATAACCGTAGCGTCGTAGTCAAAAGCCTGATGGCGGTAGATTGTCGTGCCCCACGTTGTCGGCGCATTTTTCGTTGCCAAGAGATCCTTGGCACCATAGGGTATACCGTGCAGCGGTCCACGATCTTTTCCGGCTGCGAGCTCCTTATCGGCTGTGGCCGCCTGAGTGAGCGCGTGATCGGTCATGAGCGTGACGACGCTATTGAGCCGTGGTCCAAATGTTTGCAGCCGCTTGAGGCACAGCTCGGTCAACTCGACCGACGAGATTTGCTTAGCGCGCAGCATCTGTCCGAGATTATCGATTGAAGCGAACTGCGGCCCAGGCAGCGCTTGATGTGTGTCGGTGACGGCGACTTTCTCGCTCATGGCCGGTTCTCGTCGTCCGCGGCGAACACGAAGTCCGGCGGTGGAAGATTCCGATTCTTTCGATTGCGAAAGGCTTTACCGATCGCGAAATTGTCCTGAATGTCCGAGGCGATCCTTTCCGTCATTGCGTCCGATAAGCGAGCCTTGGGTAAATCATGTTGAAGCGATCGTGCGAGTTCACGCGCGAGTGCCGACGGTTTGGTTGGGCCGGACGACGGGGCTGGCGTGGGTGTAGGTACCGGACTTGCAGCTGCATGCGCCGCGTCGCGCGAAAGCGACCCGGACGCTGCAGCCGCCGCAACGATAACGGCTGCGAGAAAAACCTTGCGCGTTGGCATGACTTTCGGCTCCTCCGCTGTGACGGCGAGTACATGTCGACCTGCGCGACAGTCGTTGTTCACAAGTGGTTTGCGCCCCTGGCGTTGAATAACCAAGGCATGAAACACCACCGTTTTTCGCCCCTACTGTTCGCTGCCGTAGCCGTCCTCGCGATGTCGACAGTCGGAGCCGCGTATTCGATTCCGGTCCAGGCGGGAACAACCCTGAGCGTTCATCTCGTCAATTCGTTATCTTCGGCGTCGGCAAACGCCGGCCAGACCTTTGCGATCACAGCGGCTCAACCGCTGCTCGTGCAGGGCCGCGTTGTCGTGTTCGAAGGTCAGTCAGGTGAAGGTCACGTCGTTTCGGTGACCCAGCCTTCGAAGAAATCGAAGGCAAGCATTGTGCTGCAGTTTGATTGGATCACCGCCGCCGACGGCAAACACATAACGCTTTCGGCAGCTAAGACCGACAAGGGCTATGGCCCCCTCACGATCGGAGCCGGCGGCGTTATGGCGGACACGTTCGCCAAGGCAAAAAGCATCGACCTTGGTCCCGATATGGTCTTTACGGCATACATCAACCCAGATCAACAAGTCACAGTTGTCTCAAGCTCTTAGGATTAGTTAGGGCTGGGTGCGTACGCCCTCTGCCAAGCGGGCGCTCCACCGATACAGCAGAATAATCGAGACAATAAAGGCGACCGCACTGAGTGGGACCGCGATCGTTTGAAATGAATCGCCGACCACGGCAAATGGGGTTTCATTTTTTGTCGCCACGATCGTGCCGGCCTGGAGCACCGTGAAAAGACTCTCGCCGACAATCAAGCCCGATGCGACGAGCACGCCGAGGCGTCTTGCGATATCCGGATTCGGACGTTTTTGTACCCAACGATTGTACACCCAGCCGACCACCGCCCCAACGACCGCGGCTGCCGTCGTGGCCGCGGGCAAGTAGATACCGAGACCGACCGCGAGCGGTGGCAGCTGATAACGCGTTTTCGCACGCAGCAACTCGTCGACGACGATGACGGCAAGCCCGATCAAGGCGCCGTAGCCTATGAGGTCCCATCTGATTTGCCCAATGATGACACCCTTTGCTAGTGCGGAAATCAACGTTGCCTGGGGTGCTGGAAGAGCATGTGGACCGCCGTTGAAGCCATATGCCTTGTTCAAGAGCGAGAGAATCGGCGGGATAACGAGCGAACCGAAGAGGACGCCGGCGATCAGCGAGACTTGCTGTCGCCACGGCGTCGCATCGACAAGCTGACCGGTTTTGAGATCCTGAAGGTTGTCGTTCGATATCGTCGCGATATTTAAGAGCACCGCGGTGACAAACAGCGCGTACGCAACGAGCGCAGGCGCTCCCGTCATGCCTGACGTCTTCGCGACAAACAGCAACAGCAAGGCTGCACCGATGACGCTGAGGATCGCAAGGCCGGAGACGGGACTGTTCGATGAGCCGATGAGACCTGCCATGTATCCGCACGCCGCGGCAACGAAGAATCCGGCAACGACGACATACAGCACGCCCGCGATGATGAGCGGCACCAACAATGGTGCAAGGGCGCTGCCCTGGAGAAAAACTGCGAAGAGGAATGCGAGCGGAATGAAGCACGCGAGACTGATGAGCGCCACGATACCTATTGGCAGATCGCGCTCGGTGCGCGGGAGCACGCTCGTGTCGCCTTTGGCCTGCGCGAACCGCCGCGATGCCGCGATTGACGAGGCGATACCCGAGTAGACAGGCTTGAGGAGCTTCGCGATCGTCCATATCGCGGCTATGCCGATCGTTCCCGCGCCCATGAAGCGCACCTGGTCGTGCCAGACCGAAACCGCGACGGCGGCTGCAGGTCCAGCTGCAGGATGGAGCGCCGTTAACAGTGGCGTCAGCACGCCCCATGCGATGGCGAGCCCCGTGAGGATCGCGATGCCGACAGAAATTCCCATAAGGTGCCCCGCACCAACGAGCGCGAGCGACATGCCAACGCCGATGCCCGTGGCCGCAGCGCCCACTCGAAAATAGCCGGCGACAGTGTCGGTAAAAACGCGCCCCGCCACAACGAGCGCGTACACGGCGGAGACGACTGCCGCGCCGCCAAGCGCGAGCAAGCCCATCTTGTTTTCCTCGACCGCGGCGGCCGTTTGGCCCTTAGCGCCGACGCCGACTTTCAGAACCTCGGCAGCGGCAACGCCCTCGGGATACGGCAAATCTGATTGCGCCACGAGCGCGCGCCGCAGCGGCACGCTGTACATGACGCCGAGCGTGCCGCCCAACACGCATACCGAAAACGTTTCCCAAAACGGGAAGCCCGTCCACCATCCGACCATGACGAGGCCGGGGAGCACGAAGATGATCGACGACAGGGTTCCAGCCGCAGACGCGATCGTCTGAACAATATTATTTTCGTAGATCGTCGCGTTGCGAAACGCTCGCAAGACCGCCATCGAGATGACGGCGGCAGGTATGGACGACGCAAAGGTCAGGCCGATCCGCAGTCCAAGTGTGACGTTGGCGGCCGTGAATACAAGCGTGATGAGAGCACCGAGAATGATTCCCCGCCATGTGAGCTCTAGGCGGTTGTCATTGCCGTTGAGCGCAGCCACAGGTCCGTCAATTGCGCGAACCGCGCGGAGATGCCTTTACGGTCGAGACAACCTCGACCGCTGCATCCGTTCGTTCTGCGAAATTAGCTGACCGGAGAATGGCCGTGGCGATCCGACGTCGATGTTGCCATCCATCCTTACCCTGAATCCCTCGTAACTGGTTGTCACGAACGGCAATATGACATGGCCGCGGTAATAGACGAGCATGCCGGATGCGCTGTCGATTGGCGTGCGAGCGTACGACAAACCGTATGGCAAGCTAAATCCGACGCCCACGCGCGGATCGGTCGGCGGCCCAAGAATTCTCGCTCCAACTTGAAGTTCTCCGCGCAGCGGCAGCGGGTTGAGGAACGCCAAGAGGGCGCGCGCCTTGGCGAACGGTCCAGCAGTTGCAACTCGTAGATCGAGCCAGGGCGATGGTTGCAGTGTGATTGCTCCATGCGCGAGGACCGGCAACTGCGCAGCCACGCCGCTCACGCCGGGCAGCGCGAGCACGTCACTGCCAAACGTAAACGGTCCATTGAGATTGCGCACGGGTACCATCAGCGGCAATACATGGAGCCGCCCATTATAGAAAAAGCCTTTGGCACTGAGCGACCAGCGGGGGCTTGTTCCATCCGGCCATTGGACGTCGTTCGCGTGAACGAGAGCGTCGGCAGAGCCGTCTTCAATGATAAATGCGCTGCTCGAAATGAAGTAGTTCATGATCGGCCCGAGCGGCAGATCTCGAACGCTGGCTGTAAGCTGTGCGATACGCGTGACGTCGTTTTCGATGAAGGAGGCAACGATGGGTCTGCGCCGAGTTCCCGACACCAATACCGAACGCAGATGACCGTGCGAGGTCGATCCCGTCGCCATTTGCACCGAGCCATTTATTTCCGCAACGGCGAAGGCTCTGCCCGATCGCGCGGGAGCGTACTGGTTTAGGAAGTCAACCGTTCCGTCGCGGATACTGAGCCCAAGACGAAGCTTGAACTGACGGCCTGCGGCGCTGATACCTGCGCCCACAATCCGGCTGAGGTTAAACGATCCATCTTGCGCTCTGCGCACGACGAGATGCGGCGTATCCAGATCGACATGGGAAACCGACAGCTTCCCACCGTAAATCGCGTACGACACGCTGAGTCGGGTCGCGGTGAGAAACGGGAGATTATCGCGCTCGTCGATTGCGAGGTTGCGAACTTCAAGCCGGCCGCCTCCGAGGCTCAGATCTCCGCTCGTGAGGCGCAGGCCCTTGGTTTCCAACAGCGCGGAGAAGATAGTGCGGGCGAGCGCTGACCGGGGCCGTTCCAGTGTGAAGAGCAGCGTGAGGTAGGTGAGGCTGAAAATGGCGGCCCCGATGGCGAGCCATCTGAATTTTCGAGTCCGCATGCGCTGGAAAGATTTTACCGTTCCGTCCAGTAACGCATCCAAAAAGACGACCGCTAGCTAGATTTTGATGCGAGCGGTCCATTTGGCATAGGCCGTTTGACCTTAAGATGCTCTCGGGAGATCGATTTCGAACGTAGCGCCTGCGCCGGGCCGACTCATCACAATAAGCTTTCCCTTCGCCTGTTCGACGGCGTGCTTCACGATCGCAAGGCCAAGACCGGAGCCGTCCACGCCGCCCCCGCCTGCGCCGCGGTAAAAACGGTCGAAGATTCTCGCCTGCTCGTGTTCGGTCATGCCTGGACCCTGATCGAGCACTTTCACGATGACGCGGTCGCCGGCCGTGGCCACGTCGATGTCGACGCGCGACAGCGGCGCATATTTCAGAGCGTTGTCGACCAAGTTTGAAATGGCTTCGTGAAGGTCACTCTTGTCCGCGGAAACGAGTGCGTTGGGCTGGGCGCTGAGGGTGAGCCGGTCGCCGCCGGGGCCATGCTTGAACGATTGCACGACGGATCCGGCCAACGAAGCGACGTCGAATCTGTCAACGTTTGCTTGATCGGCGCGCTCCAGCCGCGCAAGCAAGACGAGCTTGTCGATGAGCGCTCGCATGCGGCGGCTCTCAAGCGTCATAGCGTCAAAAATTTGAGCAGCAGTTTCCGGATCGCGCGCCGTCCCCTTTCGCAGCAACTCGATGAATCCCATCACAACGGTGAGCGGTGTGCGAAGTTGGTGTCCGGCGTCCGCGATAAACTGGCTCATTTGAGCCTCTGCTTTGCGGCGCTCCTCAAATGCGGCAGCGACCTGCTCGGCGGCACTATTGAAGGACGCGGTCAGATCTGCGAGCTCGTCACGGCGCTCCGCATCCATGAGCAAGCGCGAGTGAAATTCGCCTTGCCCGAAATGCTGAAGGGCCTGCGTGACCTCGACAAGCGGGTGAAGCGCGCGGCGGGTGATCGTGCGGAACGCGAACCATACGATGATCCCAACGATGATGCAAACCAGCGGCAGCGACTGCCAAAAGCGACCCAGTCGATTGCTGATGCGTTCTGCGTTGGGGCTGATGATGATGAAGCCGCCGTCGACCTTCAATTCGCGTGGCGCAATACCGAGAAATGTCGCGAGGGCCAGGATCGCTCGGTTACGGTACCACTCGTTTGGGTCTGAACCGCCTATCACCCGACCGTGCTCGTCCATGACGGAAATGCGCGGTCCGCCTTGCGAAAGCACCTGGGCAATTTTCGGAGCATCTTGGGCAAGCGTGTGGCCGCGCGCTCGCGACTCACTCACGAGCTCGTTGGCTTGACCGACCACTTGAGCAATCATGAGATTCGCGTTGGTCGCGACGGTCGAAAAACCGGCGAATGTATACAACAGCGCAACAACAAGGACCAGACCCACCGCGACCGCAGTATAAAGGATGGTGAGGCGATTTGCAAGCGAGCGGAACATCTTATGATGCGCGCAAGGAGTACCCGACCCCGCGTATGGTGCGGATCAGACGGGTAGTGCTGCCGTCGTCGACCTTGCCGCGCAGGTACGAGATATACGTTTCAACGGCGCCTTGGCTAACCTCGCGGTCAGCACCCCAGACGAGATCGAGCAGCTGGTCTCGAGTAAAGACGCGTTCGGGTTCGCGCAACAGCGTGACGAGCAGGTCAAACTCGCGTGTAGAAAGTTCGATGTCTCTTTCGCCTCGGGTCACTCGCCTCGCCTCGAGATCAGCAACGAGATCGGCATAGTGCAATACGGAGTTCTTTGCGAGTTTGGGCCGGCGAAGTGCAGCCTGAAGACGTACTACCAGCTCCGCAAGTTCGAAGGGTTTTGCCAGATAGTCGTCAGCACCGGCAGTAAGTCCATCGATACGATCGGGCAACTCGCTCTTGGCGCTCAGCATGACAATGGGCGCCTCTGTGATGCGGCGCACCATGGGCAGTAGTGAAATGCCGTCGAGCTTCGGCATCATGACGTCGAGGACGATAACATCGGGTTTCCAGTCGCGCACGAGCGCGAGTCCTTGCGCGCCGTCAGCCGCGGAACGGACCGTAAACCCTTCTTCGGCAAGCCCTATCTCGAGCAATGCGCGGATGTGACGCTCGTCATCAACGACCGCGACGCGTGGCTTCTCTTCAAGCATACCCTGACGATAGCGTGACATACTTACACAATTCTGGGAACGGTCCAAGCAAATTCCAAGGCTCTTACTATCCATCATCGGCATAATGGTCTGGGGATCGGACATGGAGGATGCCGAGAATGAATCAGGAGACTGTCGCCGCCGAACCGTGCGTGCCGATCGCACTCAACCTTTTTGGAAGTCTCGATTTTCAGGGAGGCCACATCGTGGCAAATACCGTTCGCCGTATCGCGCAAACCGAAGGGCGTAACGTCATCGTCTGTACTGAGAATTTGCGCCTGTCCAACTTCTTCGGATTTCGCGAACTGGCCGAGGGCGTCGTGTCGCTGCGCAGTGAGGGCTTCAGCATCTTGATGTCGGTGACCGATCCTCGCTTGCGCGCTATCGTCGACGATCTCGGACTTGCCGACGTCTGCGTCAACGGACTTGTCCTCAACGCCGCCGAGCCGCGACGCCTGTACGTAGGCACGCGATATATCGCGACGGGATTGACCGCGACAGCTTGATGAGAATCTCTGTCAGCGCCCTTGCGATGTTCGTGCTGACGCTTTCTGCGCTTCCTGCCGCCGCCGGTCTTATGGGGCCGCCGCCGCAAATCGGCGACTCGTATCAGTATGGAGTCTCCGACGAGTCGAACTCTCCAAACGGTTCATTCAGTGAAAGCACGCACGTTATCGTGCGCAATTGGATGAACGACGCCCAGATTCAGGCACTTGACGATACTCGATTCGCCATGCTCTTCTTCAATGATGTTCGCGCCATCGCGGACAGCGCGCCTGAGTCGCCAAAGGTTGACGATGTATGGGCTACCGCTGTGGGGGTGCCTATCGCCGGCGACGTCCCGACGAGACTGCGAGTCTCGGTCAAGGTCGACAATGTGGGCGATGGACGGACGGATGTAGAATTTTCAGCTCTTGCAAATCGGACAGTGGTTGTGGATGGCAAGCCTGCATCCGACGCCATCTTCGTCAGCGGCTCGGCGTCCTTTGTCAATGGCGCCCTCGCGTCTGCCGACGGACAGCAGACAGAAATCTTGGGGCCCGGTGCCGCTCGCGCAGGTCAATGGACCCGCTCCTGGTCCGTGGCCCAAGAATAATCGAAGCCTCGTATCTCCTGCCGCGCGCTATGTCTGCTCTTTACGCTGATGCAGCATGAATGAATTGCCTTCGCTATCCTGAACTTCGATCATGCGGCAGCTCGGAGAATCGAAGGGTTCTTCGCTCTGGAACTTGATGCCCTGCGAGCGCAGCTTTGCAATCGCTTCCTGTATATCAGGGACCGCAAAGAACACACCGGCGCTTGGGTGCCAGCTGCCGTCGCTCATTTTCCAAACGCCGAAAGTTGAGCCATCCCCAAGTTCAAACTCTGCGCCTTGCTCCGACTCCCACGAAGGAGTGAGACCTAAGGTCGTTCGGTAGAAATTGATCGCCCGCTTCGGATCTTTGACAAGATATGCGTGAATATCGATGCCTGTAGCTTGAATACTGGTAGCGGTGGGCATGAGGGAGCCTTCCTTTCAATTTGCAATGACACGGTGATCATACTCGCTGAATGTTGACACCTCGTGTCATATATGGCATAGTGGTGTGCAATGAAGTCCGGACGGCTACTCGGAATGCTATTACTCTTGCAGGCAAAGGGACGGATGTCGGCGCGCGAGCTGTCCGAGCAGCTGGAAGTCTCGCAGCGGACAATCTACCGAGACCTCGATGCTTTAAGCGCAGCGGGTGTGCCGGTGCATGCCGAGCGCGGCATTTTGGGTGGCATCGTTTTGGCGGACGGCTACCGCAAAGCGCTGACGCAGTTCAACGAAGACGAAATACGTGCGTTGTTCATCGCAGGCGACAGCCTGTTGGCCGATGTCGGTATTGAGGACAAACGGCCGCACGCACTTGAAAAGCTCGCCGGCGCGCTTCCCGACGCACAGCGCCGAGCCGTCGAAATTATGCGCGACCGAATCTATCTCGATCATCGGCGCTGGAAGCAACCCACGCAGCCGCGCGAACATCTTGCGGCGTTGCGGGTAGCGATTTGGGAAAATCGCCGTGTGAGGCTTCGATACAAGGATCGAAATCGAACGCCCAGCGTCCGCGTCATCGAGCCGCTGGGTCTTGTCGCAAAGGCTGGTATTTGGTATCTTGTCGCGCGATCGGGCAACGAAATGCGAACGTTTCGTGCCGAGCGTATTATTGGGGTCGACGAGACGGACGACCAGTTTGTCCGACCAGACGGCTTCGATCTCATTTCGTTTTGGCGCGAGTGGACCGTGAAATTCGAGGAGAGCGTTACCGGCTACCCGGTTTTGCTCCGTGTCGGGTCCGAAGCGGTCGACGAGATAACTGGATCGTGGGAGTCTCACGTCATTGATGAGGCGCGCAAGTCAGATAGTTTCCTCGTCAAAGTCGTCTTTCCAGCGGACGATTCCGCGATCCATCAGCTTGTTGCATGGGGAGACAAGGTCGAGATTGTCGAGCCGGTCGAGCTTCGCGAGAAAGTGCTATCGCGTGCGCGCGATGTTGTGAGCCACTACAGCCGCTAATCGAGAAAGGAAAAGCCAGTGAGTCAAAGATCGCAAGGCCGGTTGATGTCTTGGGTGGTGTGTGCCATCGTCTTTGCGTTTTTTACCCTTGCGGTCGTTCCCGGTTCAGCCGTAGCTGCGCCCCAGACCACGACGAATAGAGTCGCCGCCCTTGAACTAGTACTTTCCCACGACCGCTCCGTGCAAGCAGCCGTAGGAACATCATTTGATATCGTCCGAATACAGGCGGCCGACAGCCAGCCCGATGAGTTCGTCGTCGACGTGGCAAACTCAGACCGCTCGAGTGGGCTCCGCGCGCTCGTCAACCTGGCGACTTCTGACGTTGTCCGGACGCAGCGCCTTGACCCGGTGGACATCGTTTTTACGCAGTCGGACGTTGCTGAGGGCTTTGCGCTCGTGCGGAATCTGCCGTCGGTGCGCGCACGGCTCGGTTCGACGCTTCCGCTCTATCGGGTTGACGGTTTTCAAACTTCGCGGCCGCAATATACCGTAGAAGCGCTTCCGGTTCGCGGAGCAGATCCACGCGATCCGTGCACCACACATCGCTGTCTTGAATTGCTCTTTCACGCTCCCCATGGTTACGTCGCGGGACCGCGTGTGCTCGTCGACCTCACCGCCGGCCACCGTATTGAAGGGCCAGCCGGAGAGACGAGCCGTCTCATCCATCGAACATCGGAGAATACGCAGATGCGTATCGTGCCGTCAGCGCTCACGGGTCTTGTTTCACCCGAGTGTCAGGTCGTCAGATTTTTCTCGGCGACGACATCCTGGAACGTATGTTGGACGTATGTCACCGGTTACGGACTCGTGCTCGGCCCAGTCAGTTTTAAGAAACCGGGTGGGTTCAAGCCTTTGAATGTCGTCGCGCAAGCCAGCGTCGCTCAGATCTTTGTTCCCTATGCGTCCGGCGATCCACGGTTTTACGACACGAGTTTCGGATTTCCGAACGCCGGCATTGTGGGCAACCTATGCCTCAAGGGCACGCTCCTTGATGGCGGCAACGCGTGTCTCGAGCATCGCGACCGCGATATCGACTGGATGTTCCCTTCCTCAGCCGTTCCGTCGGGGCGCCGTGGTGAGGAAGCGGTTCTGTGGAGCGTGCTCTATGCCGCTAATTATCTTTACATTGAAGAGTGGGGGTTCCGTGATGATGGCGTCTTTTGGGGGCGAGTCGGCGCAACCGGCCAAAACCTGCCTGGCCTTGAAACGGAATCACACACGCACGACTATGTGTGGCGAATAGTGCCGCGTCTCGCCGGACGTGGCAACTCGGTCAACTACGTCGGCATAAACGAACCTGTCACTCAACTGGCCGCGCCCGATGTCACCTTAAGGATTACGCATCCAACTTCGGTCGTATGGAATCCGCAAAGATTCGACCAAGTGGAAGTCTACGCACCAGGCGTAACGAACGGTCGCGGCGACACGACCTCGTACCGACTCATACCGCTGCCGGTCGCCGGATTAGCGCACCACCAGGAAGCGTTCACGCAAGCGGACCTTTGGGCGACCAAAGGCGACCCGCTCGAGACGGATGCGACTAGCCTGCCGCTGTATGTTAAGGAAAAAGCTTCGCTTGTGAACGCCGATATCGCCTTATGGTATCGCGGATCGTTCCGGCACCAACCGCGGGATGAGGATGGCTACTACGATAGCGGTGGCAACTGGATTGGCACCACGCACACGCTCTGGACCGGGTTCATCTTCATGCCGCGTAATCTGTTTGATAGCTCGCCCTTCTTTTAAGATTGACTGATTTCATCAGAATCTCTGAACGGCTTCGACACTATCGTTTGTGACCCGCGTTGCGAGCTCGTCAGTAAAATCGCGGACAATCGCGACAGCACAGCGCGTGCCACTGGCTGCCGCCGCGATCACCTGATGCAGTGAAGTCGCCGCATCACCGGCCGCGTAGCACCCAGGGATGGTTGTTCTGCCCCACTCATCCACGACCAGCGAGCCATCGTTAAGAGTCGCGCACCCCAACTTTCGTGAGAGTGCACACGATTGACGGGCCGGCACGGTCAAGAACAGCGCGCGGCAAGGCACGATCTCCATGTTCGAGAGACTAGCCGCCCGCAGCGACTCACGCTCACCGAGTAATCGTTCAATTGACTGCTCTTTCAAAACGACGTTTGCAGCGGAGATCCAGCGGCGTTGTTTTTCTGAGAGCCCGCTCGCGTCGGGGGAGCAAATCACGAGGTCTTCCGTCCACGCCATAAGTTCCTTAGCAAGCTCAGCGGCCTGCGACGCGTCGCCATATACCACGATCGCTTGTCCTCGAAATTCCCAGCCATCGCAAAACGGGCAAACAAAAACGCTCTTGCCCCAAAATTGATCGATGTTGCCTATTGCCGGTAGCGTGTCTCGAATGCCGTATGCCAGCACAACTCGGTTGCACAGAACCGGAGCTCCGTGCGCGGGCGCCAAGATGAATCCGACCGGTGCAATTTCTATGTTCTGAATCCGGTCATTACTGAACTGTACGTTATGGTACCGGTGGAATTGACTGCGCGCGATCGATAAGAATTTGCGCGGCGAGATGTCTTCTCGCGACAAAAAGCCGTGCATGTGGCGGGCGACCTTGTTTCGGGGTTGGCCATCATCGAATGTCACGACCGTTCGGCAGGCGCGTCCGAGCGCAAGGGCCGCGCTGAGGCCGGCCGCGCCTCCTCCGACGACAGCCACGTCATAGCGTTGCATCATCGTATTCTGTTTTTCTTATTTCGCTGCAATTAAACGAAACAACCTCGCGTTGCCCCGTTTGGTGTGAGCGCACAGGGGTATCATCCATCTGTCGCTTTTGCGGTCTATTACAGGAGGGCAGCGATGGCAGGCGTGCTTTGGACTATCATAGTGATTCTCTTTGTCTTTTGGTTGCTCGGTGTGCTCATGCATTTCGGCGGCGGCTTAATCCACATTCTCTTGGTGGTAGCGGTGATCGCTCTGATTTATAACCTTCTCACTGGTCGACGAGCGGTGTAGACTGTTTGGCAGCGCTCTAGGCGGGAATCTACCTGCCGATGACATCTCTCGTCATCGAACCCTTCAAGAGGAAAGGTAGCATGCAAGAAACACTTTATGCGTCGTTTACCGACTATCGGAATGCTGAGAAGGCATCGGGGGCTCTCCTGGACCGCGGTGTGCGTCCAGAAGATCTCAGCGTCGTCGCGACGACAGGTGCGTACGACCAACGCGTGCGCGATCCCGATCGTGTTGAGCACCACGTAAAAACTGGCGTCACAACAACGACCGGACACGACGCTGCCAAGGGCGCCGCGAAGGGTGCAGGCATCGGTGCTGCCGTTGGTGCGGCAGCGCTCGTTGCCTCGCTATTCATCCCCGGTCTCGGACTTGTGACCGGAGCTGGCGCGCTTGCAACCGCCCTCGGCGCGCTTGTGGGCACAACAGCAGCAGGTGCCGCCGTCGGAGCGCTCGCCGGTTATTTGAAAGATCAGGGCGTTCCCCATGACGTTGCGACGAAGTACGAGGATGCAGTCAAACGAGGCGGCGCGATCATCGCGATTGCGTTGCCATCGGGTGAGGTCAGCCGTCCAATCGCCGAAGAGATTCTCTTAAAATACGACGCGAGCGATCTGAATAGCTATACGCGACAACCACTCAATTAATAGGTCTCACCAGATTGGGGTTCTGAATCAGGCGGGGTATTGCTCCGCCTGATTCGGCATTACGTCACACCTAAAATGTCGCTAGCCGCCTTCGGATAAGCGATTGTGCCGTTGTGAGCGGTTCGATGTCGCTGACGGAATATGTGGCTCGACCGCTCGGATACCAGCCACCGTCGGGCATGCCCGAGATCCCAAACACGGCCCCGCTGACAATATCGGCGCCTCGCGCATACTTGCGTGTGGGCCTGCCACCAAAGAGTTCCTCGTAATATCGTCTCATGTTTTCTTACCCTCGTTATTATCATATGACCCAAAATGTGACAGCGAGTGTCATATTTAGCGGACGCTCTCTTATTTCACTTGAAAACCCAAGCAAGAAAGGTCAATCTGGCCACCGTAAGATCGCGGCCAGCAGAGGTAAGAAAAAGAAAATGGTGTGGTATGCTGGTACCACGCTTATAGTTCGTTTGAAGGAGATACTGCATGAAGATCACCGGCGTCGACCTTTTCGAGTGCCTGGTCAGCGATCCCGCGCGCTCGATCGCGTTCTACCGCGACGTCCTCGGGATGACGCCCACCGAAGTAGATGAGAATGGCCGCGGAGCAGAGTTCACCCTAGCCGACGGTTCGACGTTTGGCGTTTGGGCGGGGAAGGACTACGGCAAGACGTCGGGCGCCAACACGATGTTCGCCGTCGACGATGTGAACTCAGCGATCGAGAAGATGCGCGAACGAGGTGCCACCCTCAGCGACCCGATCAAGTCATCGCTTTGCTTCATGTCGTTCGGTGAAGACCCGGACGGCAACGGTATCGTGATTCATCAGCGGTTCGTCAAAGGTTGAGATACCCCAAAAAAGCGGTGACCGCATGCGATTGAAAGCGTTTTTGCTTGAGGAATGGATTGATAAGCACATGGAGCCACCGGTCGAGTTCAACTTGGCCGGGAGCACTGGACCCGTCTGGAAACTGGGCGAACTGTTGGAGCTCGCGCCTCCAGGCAGCCTTGAGCGGCTGCTTAATTCGAGTGTTGTATATTCGCGATCCGCGGGTGCACGTGGTCTTCGCGAGGCCATCGCGCAGATGCAGGGTGTGGCTCCAGAAGAAGTGCTCGTCACGATCGGCGCTGCCGAGGCGTTGGCACATGTCTTCTCTTTGGCTGCAGAACCGGGCGCGAACGTCGTCGTTCCGTTTCCTTGCTTCCCGCCACATCAGTGGGTCCCGGAAAGCCTCGGCCTTGAGATTCGCTCGTACCACTTGGGCCGAGAGAATAACTTCCGCATTGATCTTAACGAGCTGACGGGCCTGGTCGATGCCCGGACCAAACTCATCCTTGTGAATTCGCCCCACAATCCGACCGGCTCGACTCTGAGCGACGAAGAGTTGCAGACACTTCACGACTTCGCGGCCGAGCGCGGTATACAATTCGTGGCCGACGAAGTGTATCACCCCATTTATCACGGACGTGAAAGTGCTTCCACCGCGCGCTTGCCCCAAACAACCGTGATCGGAGACTTCTCGAAGGCGTTCGCGCTCAGCGGCTTGCGCTTGGGCTGGATGATCGAGCGCGATGCGAAGCGCCGGCGAGCCTATTTGACTTCGCGCGAATATATTACGATATCGAATTCTCCCGTTGTTGAGTTCTTCGCCGAAATTGCCGTGCACCAGTGTGAGGTCATTTGGCGGCGCACTCGCGAAGTTGCAACTGCCAATCTGAAACTTCTCGATCAGGTACTGAGCGCACACGCTGATGTGCTTCAGTGGATACGGCCGCAAGGCGGAATGATCGCTTTCCCCTGGCTCCTATCGGGGGCAAGCGCCCAGGGCTTCTGCGAAGCTGCGGTGAGGGATGGGCTGCTGTTCGCACCGGGAGACTGTTTTGGCGTCCCCGATCATGTCCGCATAGCGTTCGGCGTTGGTCAAGACTGGTATCCGCGCGCCATGGAGCGATTGTCGGATTTCTTGCGCAGCTGGGCGCGCAAAAGTCCCGTTTCCGTTCCGTAAGGGTATTTAGCCCCCAGACGGTCTCGCGCTACCCTTTTTGCGGCTTGGCGGGTTGTGCGTGTTCTATTGAGTGGCTCGCACTCGCGTGACCCGACCACGCACCGCCCGAGCTTTGATATGTGCGGTATGTCTCGGAACTGCGCGGCGCATACTGCACTCGTGGTGCGGCGTATGGTGCTTGCGAGCTGTAACCAGATGAACGATACGGCGTTCGAGCTTCATACGGTGACGCGTTGTACGTCGGAGACCATCCGCGCTGATTGCTCGATCGAGAATAGGGAGCGGTCGTCTTCGGGTAACTCGGATAGTTCGTGTAGCCGCGCTCGGTTGTCGTCCGAACCTTGGCTGCCGGCGGAGGATTCGAATTGGAGTCAAATCGGCTCCACGGCGCGGCTGGCGTGACGGTTGTATGAGTTGGCAGCTCGCGTGGCGTGACGCTCGTGCGAGTCGGCATCTCACGAACGGTGCCGCCAGTGCTGCCAGAGGTTCTCAAACCCGGGTCTTGACCGAACCGGCTCCAGACGTTTGAGATCGGGTGGCTCGATATGGTCGGCAGGTCCGACACCGATGGCGAGCTCGATCTTGTGATGGTGGGTGAGCTTGTTCGCGCAATCGGTGTCGTTGCGTGCAGGGCTTCGGTGTCGCGATTTATTCCACCGCGAGCCGCTGCAAAGCGATCCCACGCAGTTTGCGGTTGGGGATGCAAAGCGGACGCTTGAGCATGCAACCCTTGCGTCGGGAGCGGTTTGGCTGGCAGTGCTGCTACCAGCTTTTGTGAAACCGGGAGATACTCTGAAATCGTTGGGCTTGGCTTGCCTTGTTGCAGTGACCGAGTTTGTGCTACCGGGAAGACGTGAAATCGCGGAGCAATCGGATCGAGCTTTTCAATGGCCGCAGGCAAGTGTATCGCCGGGCGCAGATTTGCCTTGGTAGGCGCGATCGGGACTTGGCCCTTCACAACTGCAACTTTCTCGAGATCCCTCGTGCGAACCGGAAGAAAGTGGTGATTGAATTCGCCCTTTTGGAAATCACGTACGGTGACCGCTGCGATGGCGTTTGGCGCATCGCAATCCTTATAGATGTTCGTGATGTTGGTAATGTTTGTGATATTAGTGATGTTCGTAATATTGGTGATGTTGTTGTACGCGACGTTGCGTCCCCACCAGGGATAGATCGGCTCGAACGGTGCGAGCGGCAGCCATCCAACATTGCCGAATCCGATGTTGATGCCGCCGAAGCTAAAGAACGCGACGTACGCTGGGCTGTAGACGGGAATGATATCCACGGGTCCGGGGTACCACGCCCATCCGTATGGAGCCGCGTAGAACCACCGGCCATAGTGATATGGTGCCCATCCCCACGGCTCGTAGCTCACCCACGTGTAGCCCCAGTACGGCTCCCACACCCAGGTGCCATTGTGGTATGGAGCCCAGTCTTCGGCTTGATCGCTTGGGACCCAAACGTTGCCGTATTGATTGTCGTACTGCCATCGACCGTACGAACCAAGATCGTCGAGCCCAACAATACCATCATTGGCGTAGCGACCGTCGAGGGCACTTCGCGCATACTGGTCGCGATCGTCATTCCAGCGGTCGAAATCATCAAAGGCAACCGTAGCAATTGTCTGGATCTGGGGATTCGCGGCCGAGCCAGAAATCTGAACTGTCTGACCCGCGGCGACTGTCTGCGATCCCTGCGATGTTACGAGATCGGCGCGCCCGGAGCGAACGGTGAAAAGCGTGTTTCCGTCGGCCGTCACAGTGAGGCGATATTTCCCGACATCGGTTGGACGGACAGTCACGGACGGCGTTTGAACCTGAGGGTGGGCATCTGTCAGGCGCAGTACTGCGAGTTCGACGGTGCCTGCAGCGAGCTGCAGCTGGTGATCGGTCGGATCTAACTGCGTAAAACGAAGCTGAGAGTCAGACGCAATCCGAACAAAGGTGGCGTTGTCGAATTGGACCTCGGCGCGAGAATTGCCGCTGGTCGATAGATAGTCTCCGACAGTGAGCGGTGCGTTGATGCTCGCGGGCACGACATCGCCGGAATCGCCGCGCTGCAGTGTCACCGACCCGTGGAGCAAGCTGATGCGGGCGACGCCGTTCGAATCGGCTCGCGCCGGCAAAGCTACGGTGAGACTGAGTAAAAAAGCAATGGCCAGGGTCGCCCCTCGCCACAGAACCGCGTTTTTCATTTGAGCCCTCCCGCGGGCTAATTTGCCGGGTCCACCTGACCGACGGACTTGTTGCCGGGCCACCCCACCCAGAGCCTTCTTGCTTGCTAACGACACCGACGTTCAATTAGTTCCCGCCTTCGGCAAAAAGCGTCCAGGCCTTGCTCTATTTGAGCTCCCAGGACCAGGCATTCCAGAAGGTTGAGCCCGCCGGTGAGGGCGAGACGCCCGTGAGGCGCGTCGTGTAGGCGTCCGGGCGCTTAACCTGCCACAAGGGGAACAGTGGCAAGTCCCGGAGGAGCTCCTGTTGTACGGCGGCATAATCGCGCTTTCGCCGGGCCAGATCGAAGCTTTTCAGAGCATCGTGCATCGCGGCGTCGGCACGTGCATTGCACCAAAAATACATATTCTCCCCGACTGGCGGGAATTGATCGCACCCGAGGTTCCATGAATCATCGGGATCGGGGCCGAGTACCCACCACGCGTCGTATGCCATTTGATAACGGCCTGACATTAAAGGGCCTCCGCTTTGCGGTGTGCCCCACATAAGAGACGGTGGATACTCCTTGATTTTGACGTCGATACCGACTGCCCTCAGGTCTTCCTGGATGATTGTCGCCACAAGGCGAGATCCCCCAACGCCAGTTGGTGCGATCGCAAGCTGCACGCTCAGCGGCGTGCCCATCTTTGTTCGTTGACCGCTCGCCGTTGTTTCCCAACCCGCAGCAGCGAGCAGTCTTCGTGCGGCATCAGGATCGTACCGTAAATGTGGCAGCGCGGCGTCATAGGCCCAGCCCAGCCGCGGCTGATCGCCGTCGGCTTCGATTCCCGCTCCATGTGTCGCCGCGCTTATGAGCCTGGACCGGTTGACTGACAGCGCAACCGCGCGCCGTACACGCACATGACTCATAATTGGATCGCGCAGATTGAAATGAAGGTCGTGGAAGTCGGGAATCGGCGTGAACGTCAGCCTGAGTCCCCGAATGGCGCGCACTTCCGGCAAGAGTTGCGGGTCCACGCCGAAATAGGCGTCGACCTCGCCAGTCTTAAGCTCTTGCACCTGGCTGTTGTGATCCGGCACGATCTTGTACACGATTCGACCGATGCGGGGTTTACCGCGCCAATAAAGTGGATTTGCTGCCAGCGTCACGTGATCGCCGCGCTGCCATTCGACAACTCGATATGGACCAGAGCCCAGCGGCATAACATTGAACGGAACGCCATTCAGATCGGCGTAGTGCTCGAGCACGTGCGCCGGTAAGACGCCGGTGATGCCCTGCGCGGACTCGAAGTACGCAAGGATTGCAGAAAACGGCTTTGCCAAGTGCACGACGATGGTAAGGGCGTCAGGCGTTTTCACGCTCGCGACATGATCGTACCCCGTTCGAGTTGGCACGTTGTTCTTTGGGTTCATAGTGGCGCGATACGTAAACAGAACATCTCGAGAGGTCAGCGCCACACCATCTTGCCACTTGAGACCGGGCCGCACGTGATATGTAATTGTCATACCATCTTTTGAGATGCCGCCATTGGCGGTTGTCGGCACCTGCGCGGCGACCTCGGGTATGAAGCGTCCGCGATCGTCAACCTCAAGGAGAGGCGAAATGTAAAGATGGCTAAAATCGTAGAGATCCGATGACGTAGAAACTAGCGGGTTGAGCGAGTCAGGTTCGCCTGCCAACCCCGTGAACGTCAAGGTTCTGGATGAGCTGTGGGGTCCGAGAGATGGTTGGGAACACGAGGCGGTGCACACGATGACCGAAATGAACATACCAGCTATTCTCATTGAGAGCCGCATTTTTGATTTTCAACGATTACCAAAGAGTTCCGGCTCTTCCTCTCACTCACGTCTCACACACCTCTCACGGTTTCTCAAGGGTACGGTTCGCAATCGAGATGTTCCATTGAAAATTTATTATCCGGTGGGTCAGGCACATCGCACTCCAACCATGACGATGTACGGATCCAACGACGTGGCTGCGCAAGGACAGCCATCAGGTTGGCGGCGCGACCCATTCGAACACATGCCTGCGGGCGATAAATACAACCTCGTCGTGGTTGGCGCCAATCACTTCTCGTTCGCGGACGAGCCGGCGTCGGCACGGGTAGCTCGCATTGTTGCGCATGGACAAACGCGCGATATCAATCAAAACCACGAATACCTTGTTCGAGCGACCCTTATCTTTTGGAATGCGTATCTCAAGGGAGATAACGGGGCCAAGTCGTTGGTACGTAACGAAAAACCGCTTGTCTCGAACGGTGACATTAGTACGCTTGAAAGTAAATAGGCTCAAGTCACAGAGCGCAAGCACCGGTTGCAAGGCTATGTTGACCCCGAAAAGAAGTAAGGCCGCATCACCTGATTAGCTCGTTCGGATAAAAGGTATGCTTGGCGGCGCTTCTCCCCTCTATTTGATGCATGGCATGAACCTCGGACAGGCTCCGACGCCTCCGAGGAACATCGACTGGCGTCGCATTCTGCGCTATTTTGCCCCGTACTGGCGCCAAGAACTCTTCGTGTTGATTTGCATCTTCGTCATCAGCGTTCTTGGACAGCTTCCGCCACTACTTACCAAGTTCATCATCGACGGCGCGATTGCAGGCAAGAGCGTGCATTTGTTGCTCCTGTACGTTGGAGGCATGGTTGCGGCTGCGCTCGTGGCCAGTGCAATCGGCGGCTGGCAAGGGTACCTCAATGCGTTTGTCGGCGAGGGCATCATGCGCGATATGCGCGATGCGCTCGTTCGTCATTTGCACAGCATGTCGCTGGGATTCTTCACATCGACGAAGACGGGCGAGATCATGAATCGTGTCTCGAACGACGTCGATGCGGTCGACAACGTGGTGACCGGAACGCTGGTCACCATCGCGACCAACCTGATCGTGATCCTCACGACGATCGTCGCGATCTTCCTCCTCGACTGGCGACTTGCGCTCCTCTCGCTGGCGGTTGTGCCGCTCATGGTGATTCCGCTTGGGCCCGTTGGCAAGGCGATGTACCAAGTACGCAAGCGCACGCGAGAGCAGCGCGATCGCATCGAGAGTTTGATTCAAGAGACGCTGTCGCTGTCAGGGATCACCCTCATCAAGTCATTCGTGCGGGAGCCGCAAGAGGCAGAGCGCTTTCACACCGCCGGCACAGACCTTATGCATCTGGAGATCCGCCTCGCGCTCGTGGGCCGCTGGTTCATGGCGCTGATCGGCGCGCTGGTTGTCATCGGCCCTGCGATCATTTGGCTGAGCGGGGGCTGGCTGGCGATTCGCAGTGGGCTCGGCGTGGGCACGATCGTCGCCTTCGTCGCGTACCTTGGGCGCCTGTACGGTCCGGCCTCGGCGCTCATCGGCGTTCAAGTGCAGCTGGTGAGTGCGCTTGCGGTGTTCGAGCGCATCTTCGACTACCTCGACATGAAGCCCGAGGCATCGCAACGTCCGGATGCTATCAATTTGGGTGCAGCTCGCGGTGGCATTGCATTTGATAAGGTGCGGTTTCAATACACGTCTGATCGCTGGACGCTGGATGGGATATCGTTCCACGCCCGGCCAGGTGAGCTTGTCGCTTTCGTCGGCCCAAGCGGTGGAGGCAAAACCACGATCATGCAGCTTTTGCCCCGCTTTTACGATCCGCAAGAGGGTCGGGTGCTTGTCGATGGATACGATGTCAAGGATCTTCAGCTCGCTTCATTGCGCCGCAACATCGGTATTGTGACACAAGAAACGTACCTGTTCCATGCCACTATTGCGGAAAACTTGCGCTATGGCAAGATCGATGCAACGGATGAGGAGCTTATCGCAGCCTGCAAAGCGGCAAATATTTACGAGCTCATTGCAACTTTGCCAGAAGGTCTGCAGACAGTTGTCGGCGAGCGCGGCCATAAACTGTCCGGAGGGGAACGCCAGCGCATTGCCTTGGCGCGCGTCCTGCTCAAAGACCCTCGCATTTTGATTCTGGACGAAGCGACAAGCTCTTTGGATTCCACCTCAGAGCACCTCATAAAGGAGGCTCTCGTGCCGTTGATGCGCGGGCGAACCAGTCTCGTCGTGGCACACCGGCTTTCCACTGTGTTGCGCGCCGATGTTATCAACGTCGTCGACGAGGGGCGGATTGTTGAGTCAGGAACGCATGTGGAGTTGTTGAAGCGTAACGGTCTTTATACGAGCCTCTATAAAGCGCAGTTTTTTGTATCTGAAGAACCGCCACAAATCGTCGCCCAAGCATTTTAGGTCTATAACGCTGGCCGGCATCGAAATAGGAGTCGACCGCTGTGACGCGGCCGACTCCTTCGTTAGTTAGTGTCCGGAGAAGATCGAGTTCGCGATATCCTTCTGCATGACGCAAATATCAATCGTTCCAAGACCAGTCGGCGAATCCCATCCCGGTAACGATGGGACGCCGTTGTTTCCGTAGATGATGTCGTGGAACCCGCCGATAGGCGCGGTCGTATCCGGCGGCAGCGCAGACGTATCATGCGAAGGCTCTATCGCGGGAATCGGTGAGCACGCTGTTGAGCCCTTCGGGCACGGTTCGTAGAACCCGTACACACCGTAGAATACGGGCGCTGCGAAGCCGAGCGAATTATTGTGTTGTGTTTGCAGACGGGCCCATACGCCCATCGCAAGCGGCGATGAGAGACTGGTTCCGCCAACTTCCGCCGTGCTCGGCTCGTTGGCAAAGATGAGCATCGGGCAACCGTTATTATCCCCGCACATCGCGATGTCTGCAATGCCTCTCGCGGCGAGACCCGTGGCCAGGACCGGGCTGCCGGGAACGATGCCGTTGAATTGCCAGTACGGTGCGGATTCGACAGTGCTGAAACCGCCGCCAGTCGCAACCCACGCGTGCTCGCCGTAGTAGGGTCCGGGTTGCGTGCCGACCGCCTTCGTGTCTAGGGTTGTGCCTCCGACTGCAACGACGTATGGCGACACAGCCGGATAGCACGCCTCGGGCGCGCCAGTCACGGGGACGCCAGTTGCGACGAGCGTCGAGCATCCCTCGCCATTATCGCTGGTGGATGCAAACATGGTCTGTCCCTGAGATGCAGCTTGATTGAAAATCTCGTCGTCGACGAGCATGGAACCGTCAGCGTACGCCAATGTTTCAGGTTCGCCAAACGATGAGTTGCCGGCTTGGGCCAGATCGTCGTTCACCCAATGGTTGTATTCAAGCGCGATGTCGGAGTCGGTCAATGTCGTCGTGTAGTAGACGTAGAGATGCTTTACGCTTTGCGCGATGCCCGTTGATGATTGGGTGTCCAAATCCCATTCATCAAGGGCGGCTGTATCGATACTTAAAACTCCGACCTGTTTGGCGGTGTAGGGCACTTGCGGCAAGCCCCAATACGTCTCAGCATATCGCAGGTCCTTAACCACTTGACTGACGTTGCCTTCGGCCATCACGGCGACCGTCGTATTGTAACCTGTGCATGATGATGGGCACGCGTCATAGGCGACTTGGTATTGTTTCGGCCCGTAGATTCCGATAAGGCATACGCCGGTCGGCGTCACCGTGCTGCACGGGGGCGGCGTGTGCCCGGGCGTCACTGCGGATTGCATTCCAACATTGACCTTGGGGCTTATGAGGGCTTGACTACCTTGAACGTGATCTCTCACTTTAATGTGGGGACGCATCCTGTAGGCGTTCGTCAATCCGAGCACTGACACAACCAATCCGTGCAACTGAGCCGGAACCAGAGCAGGGGTCACGTTACCATAGATGACTTCCCCGTTGACAACGGTTGCGCGAATGGCCGTGTGAAACGCAGCTTCAGCTCGTGACGGAGAACCAGTAGCGGTCACGAGCAGATTGTTCGGCTCAATATTGACGTCGGTGAAGCCTTCATGTTGGAGATAAGCAGCCACAGCTTGGGCTTGTGCGCGCGTCGGATTGAACATTGCGGTGAACTGGGCGGGCGTTACGAACCTGTGAAACAGCGGATCGCCCGGGGTGACTTGATGCATCAATAACTGGTGTGCGCCAACTCGGTCGCGCATGCCCAGCCCGACCACGATGCGCAAAGGTACGGACTCCGCCAGCCTGCCAGTCATGAAAGACGTGCCCATCCGACCGGTGCCGATGGGAACGCCTTGAGTGGATGTTGCCGCCCACCCTGAACCCGAGACGAACGCACCATTCGGAGTCCATGCCGCGGCCGCTAGCGCAGGCGCCATCAGTGCCACCAGAGCAATTGAGAGTGCGGTTTTCCAAAGCTTCATTTGGAGGACACCATCCTTTTCTTGCGGCGCCCAGCTAGTTAGAATGAAAACCCGTCTCCGCCCGAGCTCGACCGCGATTCAAATATAGGCCCCCAGGCATTACAACCCGCGAACAAGAGCCCAGAATCTTGTCCCGCGGCACGTCTAAGCACCTTGGCTTCAGGGAGCAAGCGATTAGTGCCGTCGAAATGCCGTTCCCTTCTTCGGCGGGATGTTTTATCGCGTCTGGATCTTGGCCCCGTTGAGTTGTCGATCGAGGAATGGGGCCAATCGAAGCCTTCAGAACGCTGAAGAGAATCAACCCCAAGACGTCGGGGCGAATTCGCTAAATCTCATCGCCTAAGAGTGATAACGCCGCGGCTATCAGTGACTGGACGATCGCCCTACGCACTGGTCGTTGACGATTACTGGATTTTCGACACTCCGACAACGCCCGCGACTTTTCCATGCCAGATTTCTTTGCCATTGGAGAGGTTCAATAGGTATAGAGTTGACTCGCAGCCCCTTAGTATAGTTACCAGGCATCAGCCGACGCTCGGCGAATCGGGAGCCTTCGATTCACATGTCAATTTCTCGCGAAGCGCAGTTTCAAGATCACAGAGTACCGGCGATCCGGCTCCTTACCGGATTTGCCATATTCGTCCTGATTGCTGCGGTCGGGCTTTTCTTAGTGAAGTGGTCCCCTTATTGGCTGAAGGCTCATGTAGCGGCGACGCATCACAACATCGGTACATCGATTGTAAGCGGTAAGGTCGCCCAGGCACCGGCGGTTGGATGGCAAGCAGCATGGAGTTACGCCGTCGCTTACTTTAATTCGGTGTGGAAAGCAATAGCTCTGGCGTTGATTCTCGGCGCGTCGGTGCAGGTTTTTGTGCCGCGCCGCTGGCTGCATCGTCTGCTGGGCCGACCACGATCCACATCGGTGGCGCTCGCCGGGGTCTTCTCTCTCGCTGGAATGATGTGAACGTGCTGCACCGGTCCGCTGGTAGTGGGCCTCCGCAAGCAGCAAACCTCAATCGGAGCAGCGCTCGCTTTCTTTCTGGGGAATCCCCTTCTCAACCCAGCAACTCTCATCTTCATAGGATTTGTGTTGTCCTGGCAGTTCGCGGCCTTGCGTCTTTTCTTTGGAATCTTGCTGGTTTTTGTGGTGGCTTGGTATGCCGACCGCTTGACACACGGCGCGCTCGCGCATGAAGCTTCGGCAGAGCTGGCACTTGCGCCGATCGAAGATCCACAACGCTCTTGGAGCGGGCTTGTTATTGCCTGGCTTCGGGAACTTTGGATCGAGATTTACCAACTGTTACCGGGCTACGCGATCGTGGTGTTGGTGCTCGGCGCGGTCCGCGCGTGGCTTTTTCCGACAAGTCTCACGATTGGTGCGCACGGTTTGCCGGCAATTGTCGCGCTGTCCGCTATTGGCACGGCCTTTGTCATTCCAACCGCTGGAGAAGTCCCCATCATTCAAACGCTCCTCCAGCACGGGATGAGCGTGGGACCTGCGGCCACTCTCTTAATCACACTTCCAGCGATAAGTTTACCGTCGATATGGATTGTTCGACGAGCATTTCCACCTCGGGTGCTGGGAGTTGTTGCCATGTGCGTGATGGTGTGCGGGGTTCTCGCCGGCGTGCTTGCAACGGTTCTCCGCCTTCGCTAAAAGGACAGCTGCCCTACCCGGGAATAAGGGCGATCACGCCGCGACTATCGGTGACATAGACCACCGCTCCGCGCGCCGGGTCGTTGACGATCACCGGGTTTTCGATCCCGCCGACGACGCCCGCGACTTTTCCATGCCAGATCTCTGTGCCATTGGCAAGGTTCAACAAGTACAGATTCTGGCTTGACGCGACAAGCAGTGTGTTGCTGCCGCTTGCCGCGGCCATACCACTGAGACCCGGGGAGACAACGGTCGGAACGGGAGCGGTCCAGGCTGTACTTCCACCTCCGGCGTTGTGGGCTTCAATGCCGCTGCCAGTCGCGACAATGACGAGGCCATTCACGATTACTGGCGCGGCATATGACGTACTGGCTAGGTTTACCGACCATACCTGATGCAGATCGGACTGCGCGCGCGCGACGAGACGTGGCCCTTGCTCGACCAGGTAGACATTTGTTGCGTCGGCGCTCATTTCCGACCATGGGGTCGTCGAACGATATGCGACTTGGCTCCCGCTCGTCGCATCCAACGCGTAGATACCAGAAGCAAATGGCGATGGATCAGAATAGTTGGCTGCGTAGAACAGCAAGCCGTTTGACAGCACGAGCGCGCCATCTTGATCTTGCGAATACTTGGTGCTCTTCTGCTGATTTTGTGTCCAACGCGCTGCCCCGGTTGCGTCGAGAGAATAGATGAAGAGATCGGCGCCGTCAGCGAGGAACGTGTTGGTGGAGTAGAGGCCAGATGAATCTGGAATCGACTCACCCCACAGATCGTAACTGGTTGACCATTTCTTGGCCGGCGTTTTTATTACGGCGCCTGAGTTAGCGTCGAGAAAACCCTGACCGTCATCCTCGAACACGACGTTGCTGTGGAAGACACTCGCCCAATGCCCCTCGTCGAAGTCTCTGTGCTCGACGTAGCTCCACATTCGTTGACCTGAGATCGAGACGCCATCGATCGACGGCCCGCCGGAAAATACGCCCGAGCCAAACTGATCCCAATGCAGATAGACGCCGCCGACAGTGGCGATCGAGTTGAAGCTACTGCCAAAGTTGTCGCCTGCAATCGGCTGCGGATCGTAACGCCAGGCTACCTTCAACGCTCCGTTGATGCTGGCCAGTGAGGTTGACGTATGACGCGCGTCGTGGGCATACATTGGCCAATCATCACGCACCGTCGATCCGTTTTGATTGTTGGGCGCATGGAGAGTCGGCGTGACCGAAGCGCCGCCACCGCATCCCGTGAGCACCATTCCTATAAGAAGAGCGGAAATCGCCACGCGCATACGATCTTGCATATCGGAACATATTTCGGGCCCCGCGCGCTCGCTTCTTAGCCGGCGCGAGCAATGTGACGTATGGCACCTCATAAGTTCGGATGCCTAAAACTGACGTTGCGCCCTGCTATTCAAAGGACACAGGCCTTGGTTATCACACGTTTCGCAATGCTGACAATAGCTGCGCCGCTGCAAACAAAGAAAGCCGGCCGCGATGCGCGGCCGGCTCCTACAATAATCCGGCACCTACCTACTCTCCCAACAACCCTGCGGTTGCAGTACCATCGGCGTTAGTGGGCTTAACTGCCGTGTTCGGAATGGGAACGGGTGTGACCCCACCACCATCGGCACCGGAAACTTTA
>Ga0207416_1000165_pt1 | contig 121982 bp, 100 predicted proteins | sample PaiPotPPM11metaG_FD_184107 | JGI IMG/M metagenome (GOLD analysis project Ga0207416, IMG submission 184107) | Iron sulfur acid spring bacterial and archeal communities from Banff, Canada, to study Microbial Dark Matter (Phase II) - Paint Pots PPM... ... | reverse complement strand
TTCATCGTAGGATCGGCGAGAACGGCGTTGATCTCATGGTTGAGCTTGGCGACGATCGCCGCCGGCGTGTCCTTCGGTGCGCCGATGCCGTGCCAAATGGACGCGTCAAATCCGGGCACGAATTCCGCCACGGCCGGGATGCCCGGCAGTGCATCCGAGCGTGTCGCGCTGGTCACCGCCAGCGCGCGCAGCTTGCCGGCCCGAATGTTCGCGATCGCCAAGGGTATCGGCGGAAACGCGCATTGCACCTGACCGCCGAGCAGGTCGGGAATGAAACTGCCGCTATAGGGCACGTGAACCAGGTCGACGCCGGTCATCATCTTGAATAGTTCAGCGTTGACGTTGGGCGCGCTGCCGTAGCCGGCCGAGGCATAATTGATCTTGCCCGGATGGGCCTTGGCATAAGCGATGAATTCAGGAAGCGTCTTGACCGGAAGCGACAAAGTGACGACCAGGACGTTGGGCGAGGTGAACGTGGCCGCGACCGGCGCAATGTCGCGCACGATATCGAAATTCAAGTTTTTGTAGAGCGACGCGTTGACCGCGTTGGTCACCGTCATCGCCAGCAATGTATAGCCGTCGGGCGCCGCCTTGACGACCTCCTCGGCGGCAATGTTGGTGGCCGCCCCCGGGTGGTTCTCGACCGCGACTTGCTGCCCTAGCCGCTGCGACAGCGCTTGCGCGATCAGGCGCGCAACAATGTCGGTGGCGTATCCGGCCGGGAAGCCGACGATGAGACGCACCGGCCGCGTCGGATAGTCGAGCGCCCAGGCGCTGCGATAGGCTGCCGGAACCGCAGCGGCGCCCGCGGCCAAATGCAAGAATGTGCGACGACGAAGATTCATGGCGTTCTCCCACGCGCTTGAGTGCCTTCCGCAAGTGCGGAAGGTTTTCGAAGCAAGATCGATTTATTGCGGATTTGGCCGCCCGCCGCAGGCACAACGGCTGCCTTTGATTTTACGGAACGCCGGCACGTCCCGCTGGCAGCTCTATGACCAAGCTACACCCATTTCCCGACCGCGCGTAGGGAGCCGATGTCGCAGTTGATGCTTGGCAGTTGGTGCTTGGCAGTTGGTACTTGGCAGTTGGTACTTGGCAGTTGGTACTTGGTACTTGGCACTTTGCACTTCGCGCCGAAGTAAGGTCCCTGCATTACGTCTGGTTTGGGAGTGTTCCAGAAATGGCCGTAGCCCTGCCCTTGGTACCACCCGACGCGATTGACCCATCGCGTCGGTTCGCCGCCGTCAATTGAGGCATCGCGAAAGGTTGTTCATCCAATCACCTCGTCTGACAAGTGAAAATGGAACGGTTAAACGACATCAGCGAATCTATTGATCGTATATCTCGCCTGACCCTTTAGTGGCGCGAGGTCTTCAGTCCTGAAAAGCATTGTCATCGCCCCCGCCCCCAAGCGATCGGCAAAAGCGCAAATTAACATGTTGCTTGCCTAATCGCCGACTTTATCAAGAGCATCAGTTGTTCCCAGCAAGTTGATAACGCTCACAGTTGGGAAGGCGCAGCGGCCGTGACCATCTCCTTCAGGCGCGGCCGGTCGACTTTGCCCATGGCGTTGATCGGCAGCGCATCGAGGGTCACGATTTGCGTCGGAACGAAGACCAGAGGCATGCGCGGTCGGCAGTGCGCCTGCAGGCTTTCGGTATCGATCTTATCCCTGCACACGATGCCGGCCCAGACTTCCTCGACGCCGAGCTCGCTGGTCGCCATGAAGACGGCAGCCTCGCTCACGCCCTTGAACGAGGTCAGCGCGGCTTCGACTTTTTCCGCGGCCATCTTGCCGCCCCCGGCGTTCAACACGGCGTTCTGGCGCCCCGAAATGATCAGCAGATTATCGCCCGTGAGCGATCCAAGGTCGCCCGGGTAGAACCAGCCGTCGCGAAAAACCTGCGCGGATTCGACTGGGTCGTCGATATAGCGGTCGACGGCGAATTCGCTCGAAAGGCGCACGATCCCTTCGGCGCCGATCGGAACGGGCCGATCCGCCTCATCGACGATCTCGATCCTGATGCCCGGCGTCACATAACCCGCCGCTCCCTCAATGTGCGCGATCCTCTGCGCCGGCGCGGTGGCGCTTATAGCGGTTTCAGTCGAGCCGTAGCCGGTGATGAGATGCGAACACAGGCGCGGCCTGACGCGCTCCACCAGCGCTCGCGGCAGCAGGCTTCCGCCCGACAGGATCGTATCAAGATGAATCTCGATCGCTGGATGTTGATCGCAAGTCGCGAGCAGTTGGGCAAGCGTGGTCGGCGTTGCCAGCATCGCCTCGACCCGAAAGATTTCGAACGAGCGCAACGTGTTCTCGATGCTCTCGCCGCGGAAGAACACAGTGCCGCCACGTCCCAAAATATAGATCAGGACCTGATACCCGAGCGCCGCCGCCAGGCCCATGTGCATGTAGATGCGTGAGCAGCCTGCAAGCTGGTTACCTACGACATATTCAAATCGTGCATTTCTCGCCATAACCATTCGGTGGGTCAGGGCCACAGCCTTTGGATCGCCGGTGGTGCCGGAGGTCAGGATGATCCGACAGACCTCCTCGTTCGCGAGGCTACCGCTCGGCGACATCTCGACCTGCGCGCCGTCGCCGAGGATCCAGGAAAAATCCAGCGGCAGATGCTGCGCCGCCGGAGCAAACGGATAATTGGTGTTGCTGATGACGGCGTCAACCTTCAGTCCTGCCGGTGGTTTGTGCATAGCGACCGACACCGGAATGATCCCCACTTGGCTCAGTCCGAGAATGACGGCCGAATGAAGCAGCGGCTGGTCAACCGACAAGGCCACAACGCTGCCGCGCTTGAGTCCACACCCCATCGCGCGCCGCGCGACGTTGTTAATCTGGACGGCAAGCCTTGCATAGCTAACGACGTCGATGCCCTGGGCGCAAAGCGCCGGCGCTTCGGGCTGATACCGCGCCTGGAACAGGATTGGCTCGACGATGTTCATGCTCGGGACCGGTGATGCGCGGCAATTTCAGCGCATGCAGACTGCGTTCTCAAAACGTGCCGGTCAATCTTATGAATGGTCCCCAATATAGCCGATCGATGTTTTCGAGGCCGCCTGTATTAACATTGTAGGTCGTCAGGGCGGCGGTGTAGAAATCGCCGCGAATGCCGCCGCTCAGCTTGTAATTCGGTGTGAACAAATAGCTCAGCGCGGCCCAGCCGTCCGCGTTGAACACAAACACCGAGTTATTGTAGCTGGCGGCGAAGCCGGGGCCGGCGCTGTTCGACACGGAGGCGTTGAAGGACCGGTCGCCGATCAGGCCGGCAATGCCGCCACTATAATCGAATGACCACAAACCGACAATCGGGACGGCTCCAGTGATTGCCAGACGCGGACCCGCGCCGAAAAAACGACTGCTCCAATCGCCGGTCGCCGTCTGCATGGCGGTAACCGTGCTGAAGTGGCTGTAAAAGGTGCGCTGGCCGGATTCTTGGACTTGAGCAGAGGCCCAGAGGTCGGCGACGCGGATGCCGAACTGGACCTGGGCAGTGCCGCTGCCTACTCCGAGGTCTCGGCCAATCATAAAATCCGCGACCAGATGCGTTTCGCGCTCGGTGGCATGGCTTGACGTCGCGCTGGTCAGCGGGACACCGAATGATGTGCCGAAAGTCTTAAAGGTGGAGGAATTGCCAGTGGCGGTTCCGGTCCTGCCATACCGGAAGTCGAAAACGAAATGCCACTGTTGGCTGGGCCAGCGATAGTCGAAGCCCACCGCGCCTTCGTACCCGCTCTTTGGATTGAACGAGATGAAGGGCGCCGCCAGCCCGGGAAGCGCCGGTACGTTGAAGCTGCCGCCGCCGGTCGAGAACAGCGCGCCCTCCGCCCAAACGGTCAGCGTCGCAGGCGTGCCGTTGGGCGAACCCACGGCCTGCGCGTGGGCGCTGGAGGCCGACACCGATAGCGCAAACGCCGAAGCCCCAGTCAGCAACGAGCCGCGGAGCGATGGTCGGACTGGAGGCATTGAGACCTCTGAACGAGCTCCGGAAACGGTATCGTCGCGGCGAAACTGTGTAAATTCGTCTACCGCCCGTTTCCGAGGGAGATATGTTGGATTTTCGATTTGGGGCGGCGTTTCCTGCTTTATGTTGCCAAGGAGCAACAGCTGGCGGGGTTGGACCACCCCAGAGAGCGGCAACCATGCATCGAACTACACTCGGTGAGCCTAGTGGCGGGAGCGCAACGGCTGACATACCCCAGCAGTCGGGGATCGTCTGGGTCGCGTCCTATCCCAAGTCGGGCAACACCTGGGCCCGCGCCTTCCTGCACAACCTCGTCAGACTGCGCAACGGGGAGAGCGGCGAGCAGGACATCAACGAGATGGCGCGATTCTCGACCTGGGATCTCGACAAAAAGCGCTATGCGGACTTTCTGGGATTTGAACCCGACAACGCCACTCATCGCCGCGACATCGCGGCCACCCGGCATGCCGTTCACCGGCAAATCGCGGATTCGGCCCCGGGCCTCGTGTTTATCAAGACCCACAATTGCCTCGTCATGGATCGCGGCCATTCTACTGTCAATTTTGCCGTAACCGCCGGTGCAATCTACATTGTCCGCAATCCGCTCGACGTGGCGATTTCCTACGCCCATCACGCCGGCACGCCGATCGATCAGGCGATCGAGCTAATGGCGTTGACCGACGCAGAGTCGCGCGGCAAGGACGATGCCGTGTACGAAGTCATCGGCTCCTGGAGCCAACACGTGTGGAGCTGGACGCGCAATCCGCATCGCGCACTGCACATCGTGCGTTACGAGGACCTGCTTGCCGATCCGGATAAGACGTTCGTCACAATGGCGCGGCATCTCCTGCTCAATCCGACCCGCCGTCAACTGGCACGGGCGATCGAGCGCTCCTCGTTCGCCCGACTGCAGGCGCAGGAAAGAGAAAAGGGTTTTCGCGAGCGGCCGCCCAACGCCGACCAGAATTTCTTTCGCGAAGGCCGCGCCGGGCAATGGAAGAACGTGCTGACACCCGCGCAGGTCGATCGCATCGTGCGCGATCACGGCGAGCAGATGCAGCGCTTCCGCTATCTGCCGCTGGAGTGAGGCCGGCGCGTTCCCATGTGATGGCGCGAGGCCGAGTGCCGATCCGTGGATCGATATTTTCAAAGCATATGAGTAGACAGACACTCGATACCGAAGCAAGACGGCTTTAGCTCTCGGTCAAAAACCGTATGTCGGCATCATCGCGATCACTGCATGCAATATTGCGCCGCTAAGCGTCCCACCAATCATGTTGCAGTGCATGAGGCCGTTCTTGGCCCCTTTCGACGTTCGCCGTGGCGCAGCAATTCCGTAGCGATCGGAGGCCAAGCGGACACGCTGCCGATGCCCTCGATCGGTGGAAAATGTAACCCGTCACGGACTCACGTCGATTGAGACGATATAAGCAAGATTTTGATGTATATCGACAGCATGCCAAGCAGAAAGCCTCCGAAGACCTGCAAGGCCGGATGGCCGGGCGTGCTGCCGTAGCGCAAATACCCGATCGTGAAGATCGATATCGACGCGACAAGGACACCGATCACGTACGAGCTGTTTTGCGGCGTTCCGTAGAGACGCGTCGCGATGTACATCGACAGCATGCCAAGCAGAAAGCCTCCGAAGGCATGCAAGGCCGGATGGCCAGGCGTGCTGCCGTAGCGCAAATACCCGATTGCGAAGAGCAATATCCACGCGACAAGGACACCGATCACGTATGTGCCAAGCCGTGACGCGAAAAAGTGCGAAATGAGGCTCATCGTCAGGTCCTTTCCTATCAGCAGCCAGAGCGCCGCTTTCGACGCCGCCGCGTCTTCGAGGTCGGCGAAGTTTTGCAGCATCTCCGCGCGATGTCGTTGCAGGAATGCCGGCGGGTAGAGTTCCAGCAGCCGCGCGTAGAGGCCTAACGACCGGGACTCCTTCTGCCGTGCGGGGCGCGTCATGGCGTCACGCGCTCCCGAGCTGGCGGCGCGCGACGAGGGCCGCGCGCGACAGCCGCTCCGTTTCCGCGCGCAACGTGGTTTGGCCAAGCGCCGTGAGCCTGTAGTAAATACGGCGCGGATCTTGGGTGTTGCCCTTGGCAACCAGGCCCGCCTCGATCATGCGGTCGAGCGAGCCGTACAGCGTCCCCGGGCCCATTTTCACTGCATCTGCCGAATCCGCCTTGACCTGCTGCATGATGTCGTAGCCGTGTCGCTCCTTGCCGAACAAGGCGAGCAGGATGTGGAACACGGCGGGTGTTAGCGGCAGTGGCGGCTTCGACTTGCTCATACAGCCATGATATATCCGTAACGGATATAGTCAACGGCGAGGTAAGAGTTCAAGCACAGCGGCATGCATTTTACGGCGTGGCCGTTCCCGGCCCTTCGCGTCGGTCATCGCAGGGCAACATGATTTCGGGTGCTGGGAGGATCGAGCAAGCGGCTGGCGGTCGCTCGGCATCGCGTGAAAGCGGCCTGTCGGCCTACGATCTGAAAATTAAGACGTGGATGGCCGGAACAGGTCCGGCCATGACGAGCGTTGAGTGCGAACCCAAAGTCATCCTGCTCTAGCCGAGAAAATTGATAACCTGCTCGACGACGCGCTCCTCCTGCTCGAGATGCGGCAGATGGCCGGCTTGGTCGATGAGTTCGACCCGCGCGCCGGCAATGCGTTTTGCAAACTCTTGCGCATAGAGCGGCGCGACGATGCCGTCGGCGCCGCCCCAGACGACCAATGTCGGCGCCGCGATGCGGTGGATGCGTCTTTTCAAGCCGCGGTCGGCGATCGGCCAGACGAATTTGCCGGTGCAGGCCTGGGCCCAGATGAATTGCGACAGCGTCTCGATGCGCGCGTTGGCGTCGGCAGGAACGTCGAAAAAGCGCCGCGCCGCGGCGCCATCGGGATCGGCAAACAGCGCAGTCTTTCGCGCCGTGTCGCTCAGCAGCATCCAGTTCTGCACCGGATGATCGTCGCGCCACAGACCGACCGGATCGATCAGAATGAGCCGGCCGACCGCGCGCGGCGCGCTGGCTGCGAATTCCGCGGCAACGAGAGCGCCGAACGAGTGCCCGACCAGCGCCGGCGAGGACAGTTCGAGCCGGTCGAACAATTCGCCGGTATAGACGACCAGATCGTGCCAGCCATCGAGCCCGTGCACCGAATTGGGATCGCCCGCGCTGGTGCCGGGAAATTTCGGCGCGAACACTTTGTGGCGCTGGGCGAGGCGCGCAACGAAGGCGCGGTCCGGCGCCAACCCCCACGGTCCGTGCAGATAAACCAGCGGCGGGCCTTCGCCCGCAATCTCGACTTCGGTATCGATGCGGTCCTGCCAGAGCTTGAACCGGCGTATTTCTGACGGAGCCATGTTTGCTTGCTCTCTATAAACATATTCCGAACAGGTTGACCCGTCATTGCGAGCGCAGCGAAGCAATCCAGTATTCGGCGCGCTAGAACCCGGATTGCTTCGTCGCCCCGTTGGGGCGCCTCGCAATGACGCAGTATTGGATCAACACGCGGCCACCATAGCAGCGGCCGGCCGCTTGGCCTTCAATCGCTCGGGCCACCAGCGGTCCTCGTATTTGTCGTCCCACTGATCCTTCAGATACGGCAGCACTTCGCGGGCGAACAGATCGATATTGCTCTTGCACAGTTCGGTCGGCATCGAGCCGAAATGCAACAGCGCCAACAGATGGCCCATGCGCAATTGCTTGATGCCGTCGAGCAGTTGCTCGCGCACCGTCTTCGGACTGCCGACCACGACGAAGCCGCGCTGGTAGAAATCCTTGGCCTTGAGCTCGCGCAGCTTGACCTCGGCGCGCGGATTGTGATGCAGCGCCGCCCGCAACGCCTCGTATTCGAGGCAGCCGGGAATCGCCTGATAATAGGGCGGCGCGTACAGCAGCTTGTGGAAGAAATACTCGGCGTGCTCGGCGTAGAGATCCTCGGCCTCCGCATCGGTCGACGCGACGCCGATGAGCTGCAAGAAGCTGAAGCGAAAGGGATTGTCGTCGCGTTTTTTGCGCGCCACCAGGTCCCAATAGCGTTCGGCGACCTCTTTGGCGTTCTTGGCGCCGTAATAGCTCAGATGGCAGAAGCAATGATCCTCGCCGACGACGAATTCGGCGGTCGAGGAAATGCCGGAGCCCGGAATCCAGATCGGCGGATGCGGCTGCTGGATCGGCCGCGGCCAGAGATTGACCATGCCGAGCTGATAGTGCTTGCCGTTCCAGGCAAAGATATCGCGCGCCGACCACGCCTTGATGACGAGCGCCAGCGCCTCGCGGTAGCGTTCGCGCTGCTCGATCGGAATGACGCCATTCGAGATCGTGGCGTCGGACGGCAGTCCGGTGGGAAATCCGGCGACCAGCCGCCCGCCGCTGATGCAGTCGAGCATCGCATACTCCTCGGCGATGCGGGTCGGCGGCGTGGTCGAGGGCAGCGTCGAGCCGAGCTGCACGATGGCGACGTTCTGGCCGTTGGTCTGTTTCGCCAGCACTGCCGCCATGATGCTCGGATTGGCCATGAAGCCATAGACGTTCTGGTGGTGCTGGTTGGTGCACAGGCCGTGGAAGCCGGATTTCGCCGCAAACAGCAACTCGTCGAGCGTCGCATTGTAGTATTCGCCGACCTTTTCGGAATCGGCCACGTCGAACCACAGCGGATCGATGTAAGCCGATTTGTAGCGCCGATCGAAATCGGCCGGCAGGCCGCGATAGGGCATCAAATGAAACATGCAGACTTTCACGGCGGCGCCTCCCGGCCTGACACATTAGTCCGGCCTGATACCTTAGTTACACACTTAAGCATGCTACGCGGAGGCCGGAGGTAGCTCAATCGCGCCGCGCGCCATTGCTCGCCCGCGCACAGCACATGACGGCAATTGGCGCTGCAGCGAAGGCGGGACCGCGGTCAGTTGTTGATCGAAAGCGCGGAGGGCGCTTTGCTCGGCTTTGCCGGCGCAGTCGTCGCCGGGCCCGCTTGCGCCGCCGGCGCAGGGGGCGCGAGCGGTGCTGCCGTCGTTACGTCCGGCTTTGGGTCCGGTTTGGCATCCGGCTTCGGATCGATCGCGGCGGAAGGTTTGGCATCGAGCGCGGTCGCCGGTTTAATATCGTCCGTGGATTTGCGTGAAGCAAGCTGCGGCGGTCGCGGCCGCGGCAGCGGCGTGACGCTCGCGCCCGTGGCCGAATGCCTGGCGGCGGGCGCCGCCGGGCCATTGGCGTCCGGCGAAAGTCCGTAAGACGGCCGGATTATGCCGACCCGGCCATAGGCTGCAGGACCATCTGGGCCTGGTCCATAACCGGGACCATAAGGTCGTGGACCATAAGGTCGTGGACCATAGGGTCCTGGGCTATAAGGCCCCGGACCATAAGGCCCGGGACCATAAGCTCCACCGTAAGGGCCTTCACCATAAGGCCCACTGTAATTTCCCGGGCCCGGCACGATACGATTGGCGTCGCGGATGGCGCCGGTGCGCGCGTCGAGCACGACGCGCGTGAGGATGCCGCGGTAGTCGGTCGCCCGCGCCACATAGATGGTGCCTTCGCGCAACGGCGGCGCCAGCGGATCGAAGCCAGCCGCGCGAAGCGTGTGCATGATTTCGTAAGCCGACACGAAGCCGGGAGCCGGAGGCGGCGGCGCCGCCCGCGGCGCTGGTGGCGGGGTTGGCGGCGGAAGCGGCGGGACCTGGGCACGGCCTGCGGCAACGGCCAGGACGAGAAACGTCAACGCGAAACTTCCGGTTACGCTTACACGCACGAGTGACGCCCTCTCCGCCGATCGCACCAATGCATATCCACATCGCAGCGTCAGCTGCAATTGGGGCGGCGCTTGGGCGCAACTCAGGATATTTTGCATAGGCCGACGAAGCGGTCGATATCGTCGTCCTCCGTTGCGAACGAGGTGACCAGTCGCACCAGAACATTATCGCTTCCGACGTCCACGCTCTCGCTCGTCCGCACATAATAGCTGGCGCCACCAGCGCGGAGCTTGGCATCGAGCGCGCGCGGCAGCACCACAAAGACGAGATTGGCTTCGACCGGCCAGACCGGTTGCAATCCGACCGCTGCGAGCCGCTCCGCCAGCCGGTCGGCCGCGGCGTTGGCGTGGCGCGCCAGCTTAAGCCAGCGATCTTCGGCGAGATAGGCCAAGAACTGCGCGGCGATGAAGCGATGCTTCGACGCCAGGTGGCCGGCGCGCTTGCGCCGCTCGCCCATGAAAGCGGCACGGGCGGGATCGAAAATAACCACCGCCTCCGCCGCCAGCGCGCCGCCCTTGGTGGCGCCGAGCGACAACACGTCGACGCCGGATTGCCAAGTCAGCTGCGCGGGACTGGCGTTGAGCCGCACCAGCGCATTGGCGAAGCGCGCGCCGTCCATATGCACGGCGAGCGAGCGCGCATGCGCGATCTCGGCGAGCGCCGCAATCTCGCCGGTGCGATAGCTGGTGCCGGCCTCGCTGGCTTGCGTCATCGACAACGCCGCCGGCGCCATCTGATGCGGGCTGTGGCCGCCGTAACCGTCCAGCGTCGCTCGCAGCGTGTCTGGACTGATCTTGCCGCCGTCGCCGGGCAAGCCGACCAGTTTCAGACCATTGCCGAAGAATTCCGGCGCACCGCATTCGTCGGTGGCGATGTGGGATTCGGCATGGCAGAACACGACGCCCCAGGGTGGCGAAACCTGCGCCAGAGCCAGCGCGTTGGCCGCGGTGCCGGTCGGCACCAGGAACAGCGCCACGTCGTGCTCGAAAATCTCCGCCACGCGGCGTTCGACGGCTTGCGTCCAATCGTCGTTGCCGTAGCCGGGTACGTAGCCCCGGTTGGCCGCGGCGATGGCGTCGAGAATGGCGGGATCGATGCCCGCGGTGTTGTCGCTCGCGAAATTCATTCCGTCGAAACTAGCGCGGATTGCGGGGACCGCGCCATGATCCGCCATTGCGCGAATGCGCGTCCCATGATCCACTTGTCGCGCGGAAAGTGCGCAAAATCGGTGGCGACGGGGGCCGGGCAGCGTCGATAGTCCTTCATTACTTTTTTACCCCGTCGACGGGGAACGAAAGGAAGGGGGCTGGCGCTTGTGTTGGGTTGTGGAATTTGCCATGTTCCGCATAGGACAGTATTGCTGTCCCAATTGGCGACCCACAAAGCGCACCGCCTCGAAAACGAGGCGGGAGACGCGGGGTCGGCCGCTGGTGGCGAGGGCGCGCCGTGCGGCGGCAGAACAAGCAGCCAGCGGCCGCTTTCGCGGCACAAAGGTTGCCTCCAAGACGTGTGGCTCGCCCTTGGGCGCAAAGCTCCTTTGTCCGATCTCCCGCGAGCGGACGATCGGACAATGGGGGCGCAGAGGCGGGTTGCGTCGAAACTTCGATGCCGCGGGTTTCGAGGTTCCGGGCAGAGCGCGAGTACGACGATGGACGCGTCTGGTTTCGGCCTGTTTGATCCGGCGCTGGAAAAGGATTCCTGCGGGGTCGGATTTATTGCCGATATCAAGGGGCGCAAGTCGCACCAGATCGTCGAAGACGCGCTGACGATCCTGCTCAATCTCGAGCACCGCGGCGCCGTCGGCGCCGATCCGCGCGCCGGCGACGGCGCCGGCATTCTGGTGCAGACGCCCCACAAATTCTTCGCCAAGAAGGCGGCGGAACTCGGATTTACGTTGCCGGCGCCCGGACACTATGCGGTCGGCGCACTGTTCATGCCACGCGAAGAGGCTTGGCGTCAGGAGATCATGGACACCTATGCGGCAATTGCCGCGCAAGAGGGCATGACGATCCTGGGCTGGCGCGACGTTCCGACCGACAACTCGACGCTCGGCGACTCGGTCAAGCCGACCGAGCCGGTGCACAAGCAGATTTTTCTCGCGCGCAACCCGAACGTCGCCTCGGAGGACGAATTCGAGCGCCGGCTCTACATCCTGCGCAAGACCATTTCGGGCATTCTCTACGGCCGACGCGCCCGCAACGCCTGGAACTATTACCCGGTGTCGGTCTCCTGCCGCACGGTGGTCTACAAGGGCATGTTTCTCGCCGATCAGCTCGGCACTTATTACCCCGACCTGCACGATCCGGATTTCGCAAGCGCGCTGGCGCTGGTGCACCAGCGCTTTTCCACCAACACCTTCCCGACCTGGTCGCTGGCGCATCCCTATCGCATGGTCGCACATAACGGCGAGATCAACACGCTGCGCGGCAACAACAACTGGATGGCGGCGCGGCAGGCCAGCGTCGCATCGCCGAAATTCGGCGCCGACATCCGAAAGCTGTGGCCGATCTCCTATGAAGGCCAGTCCGACACCGCCTGTTTCGACAACGCGCTCGAATTCCTGAATATGGGCGGCTATCCGCTCGCGCACGCGATGATGATGCTGATTCCGGAGGCCTGGGCCGCCAATCAGCTCATGAACGAGGAGCGCCGCGCGTTCTATGAGTACAATGCGGCGCTGATGGAGCCGTGGGACGGCCCGGCGGCGATCGCGTTTACCAACGGCCGGCAGATCGGCGCCACGCTCGACCGCAACGGGCTGCGCCCGGCGCGCTATGTCGTGACTCGCGACGACCGCATCGTCATGGCCTCGGAAGTCGGCGTGCTGCCGATCCCCGAAGAGGAGATCGTCACCAAGTGGCGGCTGCAGCCCGGCAAGATGCTGCTCGTCGATCTCGATCAAGGCCGGCTCATTCCCGACGAAGAGCTGAAATCGCAACTGGCGCAGAGCCACCCTTACAAGAAATGGCTGGAGCGCACGCAGATCCAGCTCGAAGATCTGCCGGAAACGTCCGAGGCGGCGCCGATCTCGAACCTGTCGCTGCTCGATCGCCAGCAGGTGTTCGGCTACACCCAGGAGGATCTGAAAATCCTGATGACGCCGATGGCGACGACCGGCGAAGAAGCGGTCGGCTCCATGGGCAACGACACGCCGATCTCGGCACTGTCGGACAAGGCGAAGCTGCTGTTCACCTATTTCAAGCAGAACTTCGCGCAGGTCACCAACCCGCCGATCGACCCGATCCGCGAGGAATTGGTCATGAGTCTCGTCTCGATCATCGGGCCGCGGCCGAATCTGTTCGACCTCGAGGGCACCTCGAAGACCAAGCGCCTCGAAGTGCATCAGCCGATCCTCACCAACGCCAACCTGGAAAAGATTCGATCGATCTCGGAGGTCGGCCACGATCACTTCAAGTCGCGTACGCTCGACGCGACCTGGCCGGCAGAAACCGGCGCCAGTGGCCTCGCCGAAGCCATCGACACCTTGTCCGGCCGCGCCGAGATCGCGGTGCGCGACGGCATCAACATCATCATCCTGTCCGACCGTCGCGCCGGCGCCGACACCATCCCGATCCCGTCGCTGCTCGCCTGCGCCGCCGTGCACCATCACCTCATTCGCGAGGGCCTGCGCACCTCGGTCGGCATCGTGGTGGAATCCGCCGAGCCGCGCGAGGTGCACCATTTCGCCTGCCTCGCCGGCTACGGCGCCGAGGCGATCAATCCATACCTCGCCTTCGAGACGCTGGTTGGCATGAAAAACGAGCTGCCGCAAAAGCTCGACGACAAGGAAATCATCAAGCGCTACATGAAGTCGATCGACAAGGGACTGCTCAAGGTGATGTCGAAGATGGGCATCTCGACCTATCAGTCCTATTGCGGCGCGCAGATTTTCGATGCGATCGGCCTGAAGTCCGACTTCGTCGCCAAGTATTTCACCGGCACGGCGACACGCATCGAAGGCGTCGGCCTTGCCGAGATCGCCGACGAAGCGGTGCGCCGGCATCGCGACGCGTTCTCCGACGCGCCGATCTATCGCTCGGCGCTCGACGTCGGCGGCGAATATGCCTTCCGCGTGCGCGGCGAGGACCACGTCTGGAACGCGGCGACGGTCGCGGCTTTGCAGCACGCCGTGCGCGGCAATTCCTACGAGAAGTACCGGCAATTCGCCCGCATCATCAACGACCAGTCCGAGCACCTGTTGACCGTCCGCGGCCTGTTCCGCATCAAGTCGGCCGCAGAGGACGGACGTAAGCCGATAGCGATCGAGGAGGTCGAGCCGGCGACGAATATCGTCAAGCGCTTCTCGACCGGCGCCATGTCGTTCGGCTCGATCTCGCGCGAGGCCCATACCACGCTCGCCATCGCCATGAACCGTATCGGCGGCAAATCCAATACCGGCGAGGGCGGCGAGGAGTCCGATCGCTACAAGCCGCTGCCGAACGGCGATTCCATGCGCTCGGCGATCAAGCAGGTGGCGTCCGGACGGTTCGGCGTCACCGCCGAGTACCTCGTCAACTCGGACATGATGCAGATCAAGATCGCGCAAGGCGCCAAACCCGGCGAAGGCGGGCAACTGCCGGGGCACAAGGTCGACAAGACCATCGCCAAGGTGCGCCACTCGACGCCCGGCGTCGCGCTGATTTCGCCGCCGCCGCATCATGACATCTATTCGATCGAGGACCTGGCGCAGCTCATCTTCGACCTAAAGAACGTCAATCCCGCCGGCGACGTTTCGGTCAAGCTCGTCTCCGAGGTCGGCGTCGGCACGGTCGCCGCCGGCGTGTCGAAAGCGCGCTCCGATCACGTCACCATCGCCGGCTACGAGGGCGGCACCGGCGCCTCGCCGCTCACCTCGATCAAGCATGCCGGCTCGCCGTGGGAGATCGGTCTCGCCGAGACCCACCAGACGCTGGTCGCCAACCGGCTGCGCGGGCGCATCGCCGTGCAAGTCGACGGCGGCATCCGCACCGGGCGCGACGTCGTGGTCGGCGCGCTGCTTGGCGCCGACGAATTCGGCTTCGCCACCGCGCCGCTCATCGCCGCCGGCTGCATCATGATGCGCAAGTGCCACCTCAACACCTGCCCGGTCGGCGTCGCCACCCAGGATCCGGTGCTGCGCAGGCGCTTCACCGGGCAACCCGAGCACGTCATCAACTATTTCTTCTTCGTCGCCGAGGAAGTGCGCGAGCTGATGGCGGAATTGGGCTATCGCAGCTTCGACGAAATGATCGGCCAGATGCAGATGTTCGATCAGCACAAGCTGCTTGCCCATGGCAAGGCGAGCGGGCTCGATTTCTCGAAACTGTTCATGAAGCCGGCCGTGCCGGCGAACGTGAAAATCTTCAATTGCGAGCGCCAGGATCACAAGATCCACGACATCCTCGACCGCAAGCTGATCGCGCAGTCGCAAGCAGCGCTCGAGCGCGGCGCCCCGGTGCATTTGAATTTTCCGATCCGGAACGTGGATCGCACCGTCGGCGCCATGCTGTCGGGCGAGATCGCCAAGCGTTACGGCCATGCGGGCCTGCCGCACGACACCATCGTGGTGGGCTTTGCCGGCACCGCGGGACAGAGTTTCGGCGCATTCCTCGCGCGCGGCGTCACTTTCGAGCTCAACGGCGACGCCAACGACTATGTCGGCAAGGGACTTTCAGGCGGCCGCATCGTGGTGCGTCCGCTGGCGCAGTCGAGCGTCGTGCCGGAACAGTCGATCATCGTCGGCAATACCGTGCTGTACGGCGCGATCGAGGGCGAGTGCTATTTCCGCGGCGTCGCCGGCGAGCGCTTCGCGGTGCGCAATTCGGGAGCGACTGCCGTCATCGAAGGCGCCGGCGACCATTGCTGCGAATACATGACCGGCGGCGTCGCGGTGGTGCTCGGGCCGACCGGCCGCAACTTCGCCGCCGGCATGTCGGGCGGCATCGCCTATGTGCTCGACGCAGACGGCAGCTTCGCCTCGCGCTGCAACATGGCCATGGTGGAGCTGGAGCCGATGCCGGACGAGGAGGACATCAACGCCAAGATCTTTCATCATGCCGGTGACCTCGAAGCGCACGGCATGGTCGATATCATGTCGGACTTGAGCCGTTTCGACGGGCATCGGCTGCATCACTTGATTTCGCGGCACGCGCGCTTTACCGGCTCGCGCCTCGCCGCCACCATCCTCGCCGACTGGAAAATCTGGTATCCGAAATTTCGCAAGGTGATGCCGGTCGAGTATCGCCGCGCGCTCAACGAACTCAAGGCCGCGGCGATCGCGGCGGAATAGCATGATCCCGAAAAGTGGATTCCGGTTTCCCGCCATTGCGAAGCTCGCTTCGACGGGCGAAGCAAGGTCGGAAAAGATCATGCGCAAGAAAAACTAGAGCGTTAAGTGGGCAAGATCACCGGCTTTCTGGAATACGAACGCGAAGATCGTGACTACGAGCCGGTCGCCGCGCGCGTTCATCACTGGCGCGAATTCGTGCTGCCGCTGCCGGAAAAGGACTACGTCACCCAGGCCGCGCGCTGCATGAATTGCGGTGTGCCCTATTGCATGGGTACCGGGGCGGTGGCGCCCGGTGCGCCGGGCTGCCCGGTCAACAACCAGATCCCGGATTGGAACGACCTCGTCTATACCGGCAACTGGGACGAGGCGGCGCGCAACCTGCATTCGACCAACAATTTTCCGGAAGTTACCGGCCGCGTCTGCCCGGCGCCGTGCGAAGCCTCGTGCACGCTCAACATCGACGACAACCCGGTCACCATCAAATCGATCGAATGCGCGATCGCCGACCGCGCCATCGCGGCCGGCCTCAAGCCCGAGCCGCCGGCGGCGCGCACCGGCAAGACAGTCGCCGTCGTTGGCTCCGGTCCGGCCGGCATGGCCTGCGCGCAGCAACTCGCCCGCGCCGGCCACGCGGTCCACGTCTTTGAGCGCTGGGCCAAGGCTGGCGGCTTGCTGCGCTACGGCATTCCCGATTTCAAGATGGAGAAGATTCACGTCGACCGTCGCGTCGCGCAGATGGAGGCGGAAGGCGTCGTGTTCCATTACGGCGCCCATGTCGGCGTCAACGTGCCGGCCGACAAATTGCTCAAGAACTACGACGCGGTCGTACTCACCGGCGGCGCCGAAAAGCCGCGCGACCTGCCGGTCCCCGGCCGCGAGCTTGACGGCATCCATTTCGCCATGGATTTTTTGCCGCAGCAGAACCGGCGCATTTCCGGCGAGAAGGCCGACGCCGGCGCGCCGATCCTTGCCGCCGGCAAGCACGTCGTCGTCATCGGCGGCGGCGACACCGGCTCGGACTGCATCGGCACCGCGTTCCGTCAGGGCGCGTGCTCGGTCACCAATTTCGAAATCATGCCGCAACCGCCGCTGCACGAGAACAAGGCGCTGACCTGGCCGGACTGGCCACTCAAGCTGCGCACCTCATCGAGCCATGAGGAAGGCGTCGAACGCGATTTCGCAGTGATGACCACCAAATTCAGCGGCGAGAACGGCGCGGTGAAGACGCTTCATTGCGTGCGCATCGACGCCAAGATGAAGCCGATTCCCGGCAGCGATTTCGAGATTGCCGCCGACCTCGTCTTGTTGGCAATGGGCTTCGTGCATCCGGCGCAGGACGACATGGTCAAGAGCCTCGATCTGGCGCTCGACCAGCGCGGCAATGTGGCCGCCTCGACCGAGGATTATAAAACCTCGATCGACAAGGTCTTTAGCGCCGGCGACATGCGCCGCGGCCAGTCATTGGTGGTCTGGGCGATCCGCGAAGGCCGCCAGGCCGCGCACGCGGTCGACAAATATTTGATGGGCGCGACGCTCTTGCCACGATAGTTAGGGCAGATTCCGATCTGGTTGAATGAGCCGTGCATCGCTCGTCTGTCATCGCCCGCGGAAGCGGGCGATCCAGTAAACGCCACGCCTTCAGCAGCCAACTGGATACCCCGCTTTCGTCTCCGTCTGGATTGTGGCGGTGCGACCATCGTTTGGACAAGCGGCCTTCGCAATTTGGTCACGACAGCAAGCTTGCATGACTCGTCAAGTCGGAAAAGGTCAGGCCTGCGGCCACCCCACAGAGGGCTGCGCAATTTAGTGGATGCAAAATGAGCGACCGCGCGCGCGATTTTTTGGATCACTGGCTATCGGGACATGTTGAGGCCGTTCCCGACGCAAAGAGAATGCAAGAGACTGTGCGACTTGTCGCCATGTGCCGGAAGGATTCAATCTCTGCCGGCATTGCCCCGGACGAACTCCGAGCCGCAGCAAAGGGCGATTTGATTCGCAATGTCTTGGCAGCCTTAGCCGCGGCTAATGAGAATGAGCCGCCCGGGCGCCCGGACAACGGCGCCGACATATTTGCCTCCGTCGTCACTCCGCTTTTTGGCTCCATCGGTTTTGCGCGACGATTTTCATCGCGGAACTTTGCGCGCGCGATTTTCAGGGGATCGAAAGTTTGATGGCGCTGAGCGAAGCTGTCTCTTGTTGATGAATACACCTTCGCTGTCCCTTTACCGGTGAACCCTTGTCGGGAAGTCACTCCATCTGCATTATTATAATACACAGCTTCGCTCAGCCCCGTTGGCGGCCAGCGCAGTTTTTGCGCTGAGATTGCTTTTCGATGCGCTCATCGCGACTTTGCCACGCGGCTGTCTCAAAGGTGACGAGATGGTGGAGCGATAATCGTCACGTCTCGTGGCTACTTGCACGTAGGCATATTGAGCTGGGGTAACAGCGATGACGACTGACGAGTTGTTGAGTGCCATCACTGCCGAGCTATCTGCGATCGGGGCGGCAACTGATTTGGGCTTGATAAGCCAGGACGGCAAACGAGTATCAACAGTCCTGATGATCGACGATCGCCGCTTCTGCCTCAGCCTCGAGCCAGCGCAGGCCGATCTGGACGAGTCAGGCTGACTACCGAGATTGGCTGGCTGTCCGCAGCGCGAACTTCACGTCGGTAATGAGCTGATAAGCAGACCCAAGGGAGGGATCGGATTTCGGTAGAAACCGACCATTTGAGACATGGCAGCGCGTGCAACGACACCCTGCGTCGGACGCGATACCCAACGTCTTCAAAAGCCTAGTTTGAAGCGTTACGATGTCACCTCCCGAGCCTGGAGGTGGCATGAAGCGGCGGCAGTTCATCGCGGCCCTCGCCGGCGCGGCGGCGTCGTCGCCGCTTACCGCGCGCGCGCAGCAGGCAGAGCGCGTGCGAAGGATTGGCGTACTGATGGGATCCGAACCAAGCGATCCGCAGATGCAGGCCCGCGTTGCCGCGCTCAGCGACGGACTCCGAAATCTCGGGTGGAGCGTTGGCAATGAGGTCCGAATTGAAGTGGCATGGTACGGCGGCAGTTTAGAACGCGCGACGAATGAGGCGAAAGCGTTCGCCGATGGACCGCTCGATGTGATCGTCGTCAATGGTACGATTGGAATAGACGCCGCACGTGACGTGACGCACAGCATACCAACCGTGTTCGCAATGGTTGGCAATCCGGTCGGCAGCGGCTTTGTCGACAGTCTGGCGCACCCAGGGGGTAACGTCACCGGATTCAGCGCCTTCGAGCCCGAAATAGTCGGCAAATGGATGCAGACGCTCAAGGAGATTGCTCCCGCCACCAAACAAATGGCGGTCTTGTTCTATCCGAGCTACGAATTCCTTTGGCGGGGCGCCGAAGTTGCTGCCGCGGCATTGGGCATCGAGGTTACGCAGGCGACGTGTCGTAATGCCGGTGAGATTGAACGCTCGATCATCGCAATGGCGGGCCAACCGACCACCGCGCTCATCGTGCTTCCCGCTCCGCTCTTTGCGTCCAATCGCGACTTGATCATTCGGCTGACGGCGGCGCACCGCCTGCCGGCGATTTATCCGTTTCGCTATTTCGCCAGGGGCGGCGGGCTAATTTCGTATGGCATTGATGCGGTCGACATCTACCGCCGAACGGCGGACTACATCGATCGTATCCTCAAAGGCGAGAAGCCGACCGACCTGCCTGTACAGGCACCGACCAAGTATGAACTTGTTGTGAACCTCAAGACCGCCAAGGCGCTCGGCATCACCGTGCCGACGACGCTGCTGGCGCGCGCCGACCAGGTGATCGAATGAAGTCAGCGACTTCCGTTATTTGGCCCAAAGCGGACGTTCCAACTGGCGCAACAAATATCCGCTTACGGGGGCAATGCGGACAGTGACCACTGCCAAACGACCTCGTTTTATGAGTTCACGCCCTAGCGCGCACCCACCGGCGCGGGCGACACCGGCGCGCCATCCAACTCGGCGCGCGGCGAGTGGCGAACGCGCCCGCTTGAATCGCTTTCCGGCTTCTTCTTCGCATCGTTCTTGTTCGCATCTTTCTTGGCTTCGGCCGGCTTTTTCGCCTCTTCATGCGCGGCGGCGCCCTTTTTCGCCGGCTCGGCAGGCGATAGCGAAACCGGCTGCGGCGCTGCGTCCGCCGCACTCGGCGCCGGACGCGGCCACGAGAAGTCGTCGGCGCGGCCGGCGACCGCGGCAATCGGAGCGCCGCGGTCCAACACCTTGGCCGCAAGCGGATCGGACGTGAGCGGCGGGGGTTGATCGCCCGAGCCAAGAAGACCACCGGCGCCCGCCACGCTGCTGCTGACGGTGAGAGACAATACCGGGCCGACGTCGGGCCGCGGCGTACCCGGCTTCATCGGCGACGACCCTTGCTCCGGCGACGCCACCGGCGCGCCGCGGTTCGACAACACGCGGCGCAATTCGAGCTCGGCATAGCTTGCCAGCTTCACCGCGCCGGCTTTGGTGAAATGAACGCCATCGACCGTGCGCAACCGCCGGATCTGGCCCTCGAAATCCGGACCGTCCACCGCGTAACGGCCCTGATCGTCGGTGAAGCCGTCCCAAATATCGACGTAAAAAATCCCGGCCCGCTCGGCTCGCTCGCGATAAAGCTCGTCGAGATAGGCCATGTCGCTTGTCGACTTCGGGCCGCGCAGCGCCGGCAGGCCGACCCACAAGACCGGCACGCCCTTGCTCTTGAGCGCCGCGATCATCTCATCGACGCGCTTGACGTAAAGGTCCGCCCACAGATCGGTGTGGAATTCGTAAGCGCGGCCTGGAACGGGATGCGCCGCCGTGCCGTCCGCGCCGGACTGCGGCGAAGCGGCCGCGGAATCCGCTGGCGCGGCAGCCTTCCCCGGCGGCGTCTGCTCCGCGCCCTTTACCGGCGCCGCCTCGTCGCGGATCGAGATCCGGTCGTTGAGGCCGAGCATGACGATGATGGCTTTCGGCTTTTCCGTCGCCAGTTGGTTCTTGATGACGGCCGGCCAGTCGAGCGTCTCGTTCTTGGGGTCGAAGCGAATGAGGCCCGCGGTGGCGCGGACCTCGCGCACCACGCCGGTATCCGGTTGATCGGCATAGGTCTCGTCGAGTCCGTAGCCGAGCCAGTCGGCCATCGAATCGCCGACCACCACGATCGTGGAGGTCGGCGGCGTTTCCAGCTTCCGCGGCGGCGGCGCCTTGGTGTAATCGGCGACCGGCGGCCGGTAGCGCGGACCGCCAAAGAACGGGAAAGAGAAAAAGTCGCGCTGCTGCGGCGGCTGATAGGAGCGCGGCGGCGACGGCCGATCGGTCCAATAATAAACCTGGGCGGCCGCCGGCGCGCACGCGGCCGCGATCCCTGCCGCAACCGCCAGCACGCCAATCAGCCGTTGCATATTCCGTGTCGCCATGAAACGCCGACCCAGATCATTCAAAGCCTGGCTATCTTAGCGCATTGCTGCGAGAAAAACCGGCGCAAACGCCTGCCGCGCGAGAAAGAATTTACGAACGAATAATGTCAAACTGAGGGTAATTTCGGACCGGCGCTCGGACGCCGTTTAAGGCTGCCGCAGGCGATCGAGCACATCGCTTGAAGCAAATCCGTCCGGAATCTGGCCGACCGAAACCTGGAAATCGCGGATGGCAAGCCGAGTCCGCGGACCGATCAGGCCGTCGGGCTCGCCGATATTGAAGCCGCGGCGCGCCAGAAGCTGCTGCATCTGGTAGCGCTCGTCGAGCGTGAGCACGCGCTCGTCGCGCGGCCAGCCCTGGACGAACGGCGCGCCGCCGCGCATCCGGTCGGCGAGATGGCCGATGGCGAGCGCGTAAGCCTCGGCCGGATTGTATTTCATGATGACGCTGAAATTCTTCAGCATCAGAAAGGCCGGCCCGCGCGCGCCGGCCGGCAGCAGCAGAAAGGCGCGATCCGCGGGACGCGGAAAGGCGCGGCCGTCGGCGCGCCGCACGCCCAGGCCCTGCCATTGCCGCACCGTCATCTGCCGCGAACTGTCCGCCAGCAGATAATTGAATTTTTGCGGCAATGCGACTTCGTAGCCCCAGGTTTCGCCGCTGACCCAGCCGTCCATCTTCAGGTTGTTCGCCGTAGAGGCGATCACGTCGGCAATGGAATCGACGACATCGCGATGCCCGTCGCCGTCGAAATCCACCGCATAACGCTTGAACGTGGTCGGCATGAATTGCGTCGGCCCGAATGCGCCGGCCCAGGATCCGATCAGGCGGTCCGGCGGGACGTCGCCGCGTTGCAGGATTTCCAGCGTCGATAAAAACTGCTCGCGAAAATAATCGCGGCGGCGGCCGACGCAAGCGAGCGTCGCGGTCGAGCGGACCACCGGGCGATCGCCGGAGAGCGTGCCGTAGTTCGATTCGACGCCCCAGATCGCCGCGAGGATGGCGCGGTCGACGCCATAGGCGCGCTCGACCGCAGCGAAGGCCGGCGCATATTGTGCCAACAGTTCGCGGCCGCGCGCGATGCGGTCGTCATTGACCAGCAGATCGAGATAGTCCCACGGCGCCTTGGTGAATTCCGGCTGCGCATCGAGCTTGTCCATGATGCTCAAGTCCGGGGCCAAGCCCGCGGTAAAGCGCTCGAAATTCACCCGCGTGACGCCGCGCCGCGCCGCATCGGGCCACATCGCCTCGATGCAGCTGCCGAATTGGGCAGCCGCCGCACGGATGGCGTTCGCCGTCATCAGCGGATTGCCCGACGCACCGGACTGCCCGCTCCATTGCGCCGCGGCGTTCGGTCCGGGAACCGGGCCCGCCGACGGGGGTTGAAACAGGCGCGTCAACCAAGTGTCGGGCTGTTGCGCCGCGAGCGCGGCGCCGGCACAGCCCGCGATCAGGCCGGCGCCAAGCAGGATTGCCGCAGGAAGTCGACGGATGAAGAAAGAACGCATGGACTTCCGGTCCCGACTTATGGCCGCCGCAGGCGGCACCTGCTAATGCAAGTGGCACCTGCTAATGTACGTCGAATCACTAACAGCGGGTTGTTGCCGCCGGCGGCAAGCCGATTTGTCACAGCGGGCCGTCACGTTGCGACAATCGGATATGGGCTAACGTCTTTGTCGCGGCTGAAGTTTTCCGTCTCACTCCGGTTCAGACTTGGACAAGCAATTGGGCAGGACTTTGGAAAACCGGACTTGGCACGATAATTTTGGCAACGACGCGCAGCTCCATCCGTCATTTGCACCCCCCATTCACCCCCCTTTCGGCATTCCATGAATACCGTCCGTAAAGCCGTCTTTCCCGTCGCCGGTCTCGGCACCCGGTTCCTGCCGGCGACCAAGGCGATGCCGAAGGAAATGCTGCCGGTCGTCGACCGGCCGCTGATCCAGCACGTCGTCGACGAGGCGCGTGAGGCCGGCATCGAGCATTTCATCTTCGTCACCGGCCGCAACAAGGCCGTCATCGAGGATCACTTCGACCGCCAATTCGAGCTGGAAATGACGCTGCTCGAGCGGCAGAAGCACAAAATCCTCGACTATCTCAATCAGGATCTGCCGGTGCCCGGCTCGACCAGCTTCACCCGGCAGCAGGAACCGCTCGGGCTCGGCCACGCGGTGTGGTGCGCGCGCGAATTGATCGGCCACGAGCCGTTCGCGCTTTTGCTGCCGGACGTGCTGGTCCAGCACGAACAAGGCTGCCTGGCGCAGATGCTCGAGGCCGCGCGCGAGCTGCCGGCCCAAGCGAACATTGTCGCCGTCGAGGAAGTGCCGCACGATCGCGTCGATCAATATGGCGTCGTCGGCGTCGGCGAGCGCCAGGGCAAGATGTTCTCGATCACAAGCATGGTGGAAAAGCCGCCGCCCGACCGCGCGCCGTCGAACCTCATCCTGACCGGCCGTTATATTCTGCAGCCCGAAATCCTGCAGATCCTGGGCACGCAGGAGCGCGGCACCGGCGGCGAAATCCAACTGACCGACGCCATGATCCAGCTGGCGCGCAAGCAACCGTTCTACGGCCTGCAATTCGACGGCCGCAGTTTCGACTGCGGCTCGAAAATCGGCTTTCTCGCCGCCAACGTCTCATACGCGCTGGCGCGGCCGGACATCGCCCCGGCCTTCCGCGCCGAGATCAAGAAGATCATGGGCGAGATCAATGGTGGAAAGGGCTAATGCAATATCAGCCTTTCTCAACCCGGTCCCTGCAACAGATCGCTTACACCTTGGGAGAACAGCAACAAACCGAGAATGAAGAGCAGAATATAGGTGATGCGATAGAACTGCGCTGTCGGCACGATCCTGACCATCCAAATGCCGGCGAAGTTTGCCGCGATTGCAATCGGCAGCAGCGCGAGCGACGTGAAGAGGTTCTTCAGCGAAAATTGTCCGAGCATGAAGTAAGGTACGATCTTTAACACATTGACGGCGGCAAAAAAGATCGTGGTCGTGCCGACGAAGGTCATTTTCGGCAATTGCTGCGGGAGCGTGTACACCTGAAAGGGTGGTCCACCGCCTTGGCTGGCGAAGGACATGAAGCCGGCGACCGTGCCCCAAAACAGCCCGCCCAGTATCGTGCTTTGCTTCGGCCGCGCGGGCGCCGCACGCAGCCACACAGTCGCGACAAAGCCGAGTGCGGTGACACCGATAAGGATGCGGATGGCGTCGTCAGACACATAAGATGCGAACAGCCAGCCGAGCGCCAAGCCAAGCCCCGCTCCCGGCAGCAGCACCTTCAGGTTCCAGACGCTCCATTCGCGCCGGTAGACCTGGATCGAGATCGCATCTTGGCAGATGATGATCGGCAGGAGGAGCGCTGCGGCCTCAAGTGGCGGCAAATAAAGCGCGAGCAACGGTGTCGCGCCCGTTGCCACACCGGAAAAGCCACCCTTGGCGAGCCCAAGGAAGATCACCGCGGGAATGGCCACCGCGTAGAACAGCGGCGCGGTGATGATCGGGGCTAGCATGCGTATCCTTCAAGGCATCAGAAAGAGGACAAGCAAAACTTGATCAATAGCAACTGCGCCCATGACAGACGCGCTCCGACCAATGACCCTCGATCTGCGACGCGCTACCACTCGCGCCGTGACGCCCAGGGCAGGACGTCCAGGGCCATCAGCGTTGCGGCGTTCGGGCAATAATCCTGCCACGCCGGCATGGCGGCATCTTGCGCAAGATCTCGCGCACAACGCCGCTTGCTTTCACACAGCGCGCACGCACGTTGAAGGTCGCGGAACGTTTGCGCTCCAATTTGGGACACCTCAATCGGATCGAGATCGAGCTCGGCCATTCGACGTAGCAAAAGGTCGGCTGCCTCAGGACCGCGCCTCGTAACGGCGCGCAACTCGGAAGCAGTCATGCGAACATCTCTTGCAATGCGCTCAACTTCCATTTCGCCGCAGCATGCCAAGTCAGATATAGAATCTCTTCTAGCCCAATCTCGACACCATTGTAGCAACCCTTTAATAGGCGATCGACTTTCTCTTCCACCGGGCAGGGCTGACATGTGGCCCTCCTCTCGCTGGCTCGCATGATTTTGCATATATGTCGATCGCACCAAGCGCTTTGATCTAAGTCAACTCGGACGACGATGTCGGAGGTCGGCGGCGACTTTGGACCGCTTCTAATGATGACCGGTAGGAGCGGTGGCGCCGGCTTTCCGCGATTCATCAAGGGTCAATTCGCCAAAAGCAAATGAGTTACACGCAAACCTTTCGTCACGATTTGTCGTTTACTTGATAAAACTGAGATACGACGCAAGCGCCTCGATTTGATGCGGTGACAATCTGCCGGAGATGTCGGGCATCGGCGGGCCGGCGGCCTCATGATAGCCTTCGCCCCACTGCGCAAGCCGCCTTTTCAAGTACGTATAGGCCAGCCCGCCCAACCGGGGAATTTGGCCGACGCCCTGCGCATTCGGGCCATGGCAAACCACGCAGGCGACGATATTGGCATCCGGCATGCCCTGCTGATAGATCGTTCGTCCCAACGCCCGGCTCGACCTGTCGCCATCGTCGGCGGCTTGCGGCGGCAGCGTCGAAAAATACACCGCTAGGTTACGCGCGGTCTGCGGTGTGAGGTTTGCAGCCGCGGCCCACATGTACTGTCTTGAAAACGGATTGTCGCGCGTGTGATTGTGGAAGTCCGCAAGTTGTTTCTCGAGATAGAGATATCTCTGTCCGGCCAAACGGGGCGCCGGCGTATAGCCCTGCGCCGATCCGCCATGGCACCAGGTGCAATTGCGGACGGCAAGGCTTTCGGCGTGACCGGCGAGCGAACAACCGACAAGGAAAGCGATCGCCAGGATCGTCGCTCTTGGCCGGGTATATTTCGTCATCTGAGGTTCGAACATCGTCATTTCCAAGCACTTGAACGAAAGCTGTCACCGCAACGCGCTGACAAAAGCTGCAACGGCTTCGATTTGCGGCTTGGTCAGGCTGTGTGCGACCGGACTCATGATGGCCGAGGTATCTGGTCTCGCCGGATTCTGCCCCCGTTCCTTTCCCCAATTCGTCAACTCCTTGATGACATAGGGGTAGAGCTGTCCGGCCAGGCGAGGAATTTCGCCGTTGCCCGTGGCATTGGGGCCATGACAGGCGGCGCAGGCAGCAACGTTGGCGTCGGGTACGCCGTTTTCGAAGATATTTTTTCCCGCGCCGACGCGGGCGCTTGGAGCGCCACCGATCGGCGGAGGATTTAGCGTCCTGAAGCTCTCGGCAAGCGCGGTTACCATTCCGGGGCGCAACGCATGCGCCACGTTGAACATGATATTGTTGGTCCGGCGGTGCTCGATGAACGCGCGCAGCTGATTTTCCAAATATTCTGGCTGCTGCCCGGCGAGCCGGGGGATGGGATAGTAGCCGCGATAGCCTTGCGCCAATGGGCCGTGGCAGTCTTTGCAGTATCCCAGCTTGGCCCGGACGTCCTGCTGCGAAACGGCGTTCCGCGTCCTGTCCTCGGCGCGGCCGCTCGCGGCGGCGACGCCCGCCAGGGCGACTGCGAGCAGCACCGCGCGCAAGCTTATCGTTGACGCGGCGATTTGCAGTGTCATGCGGGCGCGCACGGCATTACTCCAGATAACTGAGATAGGCCGCGACCGCTTTGATTTGCGGCGGGGTTAGACTATGCGCGATCGGCGCCATGACATTCGAATTGGTCTCGCCGCGCTCGTTGGCCCAATTCGTCAATTGGCCGACGACGTAGGCATAAAGCTGACCGGCCAAGCGAGGAAATAGGTCGCTGCCCTTGGCCTCCGGGCCGTGACAGGACGCACAGGGCGGCACGCCGGCGTCGGGCACACCCTGCTGGAAGATCGTCTCGCCCGCTGGCACGAGTTCCTTCGGCGCACCACCAAGCGGTTTTGGATCGAGATCGTGAAAATTTGTGGCGAGCGCCGTTATCATCGCCGGGCTCAGGACATGCCCGACGTTGAACATGATATTGTTGGTGCGTTTGTGCTCGACGAAGCCCTGCAACTCATTCTCGATGTAGGCGATTTGCTGTCCTGCCAGTCGCGGTATCGGATAAAAGCCGTAAAAGCCTTGCGCCGAGATGCCGTGGCAGACCTCACAATAGGTGAGCTTGGCTTGAACTTCCTTCGGCGAAACGGCGCCTGTATTCGCGTCCTCGGCGCGGACCGGCGCTGTAAACACGAGCCCGAAAATTGCCGTCAGCCACGACAACGTTCGGACGGCCTCGACAAGCCGTCGGCGTCGATCGTTCGCGATCTGAGCGTGCCGGCAATTCAGTTCCATGGCTTCCTCACTGCCAAGCGGGGACGTGAAAATTGACGCCGAGCATGATGGTCTGAATGTCCTGCTTGATCTGCTCCGGACCCGAGGTTCCGCCGATTTGGTCGATGAAAGTCACATTGCGGGTCCCGAAGCCGAAGTAGTCGTATTCGATCTTGACCGACCAATCGCTCGACATTGCCCATTCGACGCCGACGCCCGCCGTCCAGCCCAATCGAGTCTCCAGCCCTTCGAGGTCATACGCCGTCCCACCAGACGTCCCCGGAGCGCTGTAGCGATCGTCGACCAGAGCAACACCGCCTTTGCCGTAGAGCAGCCAGCGGTCCCAGGCGTATCCGGCGCGCGCCGTCAAACTGGTGAGAAGGTCGGTGGTTTGCTTAAACGTCGCGTTGTCGCCGGGAATCGCTCCCGGCAACGCCGGGGCGGTCTTTCCGCCGATATTTCCGCCCCACGCGGCACCCTCGACGCCAACGACCCCGCTGGGCGAGAACTGATAATTGCATCCGATCTGACCGCCGAGCAGGTAGCCCGCGGTGTCGAGATTGGCAGATGTGAAGCCGCTTAACGGAGACAGCATGCCGGCGGTATCGGTGAGGTCCTTTTGCCCGAAACCGCCGCCTGCGCTTAAGCCCGCATAGCAGCCGGTCCACGTAAATTGCGGCGGCGCGGCTGGTGCGGGCGCCACTCCAAGGTCGGCGCCGAATGCGGAGAAGGCGAACAGCGATAGTGCAGCCGCTCCGAGTAGTATTGCTCTCATGGCGAACCTCGGCTCTCCGTTTGCTACATCGCCAGCCATAGATAGGCGAACAGCGTGTTGTTGCTGCTGGCGCCGACGTTTGTTCCGTTAAATTTGTCGTACCAAATGTATTGCAGGCCAATGCGGGCGTTGAACCACGGCCACCCTGGCGCAGTGCTGCTGATGAACGGAATGTAAGCGATCTCGGCGATCCAACCGTCGGTGTTCGGACTGAAGTTTGCGTTGGCCGCGTAGAGCGTCGAATCGGGAGTGCCCCACGAGTTAAAATATTGGCCGGTGAACACCACTCGATTGTCGTTGCCGTAAGCGAGCGAGGCATAAGCTCGCGCTTCGTTGAGAACGTCGGTCGGGTTGGTGGACCCGAAGTTGGCGAAGGTCGCGTCTAGCTTTTGGTTTTCGTGAATATAGCTGCCGCGCAACGTGAACCAATAATTGTCGCCCTGATACTGGTATTGGCTATCGAAACCGATATCGGTGTATTTGTCGGTCTGGGAAAAAGTCGAGGTATCCGGCGTTCCAGCGTTGATCCACGGATGAACGTTGGCCGCCATGCCGAACGTTCCGACCTCCAGCCAATTGTTGCCCCAATGCGGCTCGAAGGCCGCGCGCCAATAGGGCGCAGCATCGAGCAGGCCGGGCGCCTTAAAGGGATCGGTGCCGAGATCATTCTGCACCCCGGGATTGAGCGTTCGGTAAACCGACGCCTCGAGATAGAGCAGATCGTTGATGTAGGCATAGGCCCCCACACTACCGACATGCGCCGCAAACGTACCGTCGAGAATAGTGGTCGTTCCAAATCCGGCTCCCAAGGTCGATACCGCGTATGGGAAGCCCCAAGCCGGAGTCGTATTCCACGGGTCCTGAACGGTGGGGCCGTTGTTCGCCGTGATGCCGTACGTGACATTCAGATTGCCGATGCTGGTCGAGTCGGCGTAGCGGATGTCGGTATTGTCCCAAGTCCATGTATGTTGTGCGAATGGATCGGTGCCGAAACCACCGGCCGGCGGAGCGTTATAGGTCGTCTGCGCGAAGGCGCCGATATGATCGGTAATGGCGCCGCCCCAGAAAAAGCTCAGCGGGGAGACCACGACGTTGTCATTGGTCTTGTACGGATCGGTCGGCGGCGTCATAGACGCTGCGGTGTGGGTGAAGCCGACGATGGCCATCATCGAGATGGGCGGCACCCATTTCTTTGCTTTGCTGTCGGCGGAATCGTCGGAACCGGGAAACAACGCCGTGCGGTAGGGCCCGCCGCCATACGTATAGCCGCCTATCTTGAAGCGCCGTCCGTAGGGGGTCAGTCCGGCAAAATCGGTGTGACACGAACCGCACGGCTGACCGGTTTGCCGCGCGAAGCTCGGCAGCGCTTGTGCCGGCGGCGCAAACCCGATTGCCGGAAAACCGGAGAGCGCGAACGCAATCGCGGCGGCGGAAATGCGCCGCAAAGAGAGCCTGCCAACAAACCGACGGTGCCCGCCGCTCATCGTGAGTTACGCAATCTCGACGACCGCGCAGAGGCGCGGACGATATCTTCAGGGGGCAAAAGCACGATAAGAAAAAAATCTTCGCTGGGCCATACAGTATTCAGCGGATTGCCGACTTTAATCGGGATTGATGTTTTTCGGCAACATATAATGGCGTTGCGCCGCCGGCCAAATTGATCTCGATCAATGACGACTGCTGAGTAATACCTCAGACTTTTCATGCTCGTAGTCGATCTTCAACGAGATCATTGCGAGCAGGCGGCGCGGTTGCCAAGGGGGTGCCGCGCCGCCTTGCAATCCGCCTATGCGACGATGACGTAGCCGCCAAAAGCGGGGGGATGCGCGGCTGCGGAGGGATGCGCGGCTAAAGAGATTTGCCGCGCCTGGCTGGATCGGGATCGACTTCGACGGGCGTTGCGCCGCATTTCTGCGTGAACGCAGACATCCTCTTTGAGTTGCAATGCAACCAGCACGTCCCTCGCGGCGCCACAGCCTCAAAGCACGCCGGCCGAAGCTAAAATCGCCCTCAGCCGGCCTTCTTGACCCAGAATTTGCACCAGCCTGACGGGCTGATTGTGCCGTCGACCAGCTGACAGGAACTCGGCGGCTGGAACAGCGAGCAATTCCCGCACTGCTGGTCGCCCTTCGGCGAGTCCTGATACGAGACGGCGGTCTGAGCCATTTTCGCAACGGCTTGTCTGACTGGTAGCAACGCGGCTGCCGCGCCGGCTGCACAGGCAACACTTCGAAGCAGACTGGTTCGCCGAGAAATTCCGTTCGATCGAGAGCGCAATGCGTCGGTCATTTTCCACCTCTCCAATTATCGAAGGACGAGAGCACGAATCGATACCGAGCAGTTTGATCGAAATCAAGCGCCTGTCCAGGCGCGATCCGGCGCGTTCCTCGGCACTGAGATCGAGCAAATCTTAAGACAGATCGAAAGCGAAAGGCTGTCGTCACTTCGAGAGGCACAGCGACGCTGCAATCCGATCTTTCGATGGTGGCGTCGCAGCGTTCGCCGTAACAACCCGCTCACTTCTGTAATCGCATGGTCAGGAGGAACGTGGTTGCGGTGTAGGCGGCGCCGCTGACGTTGGAGTTGAGCCAATCCTCCCGCACCTCGCCCTTGAGCTGCATCTCGCGGTTCAATTTGTAGGTCAGGCCGGTGGCGGCGAAATAGTGGTCGTCATTGCGGCTGAGGCCGGCATAGTCGTCGTTCTCATAGCCGAGGACCGCATTGGCGATGAGCCAGGTGCGCAGTGCGTGATCGACCTCGAGGCTGATGCTGCGACTGAACTCTCCGGACACGCCCTGCACGGAGGACTCGCCCACGCTCGATTGCGCGGTGAGCTTTGCCGTGGTCAGCGCCGTCGCCTGCCAGAGCAGCGAGCCGTCGAGCGTCACGCCGCCGATATTGGGCAGCGTCGGGTCGCGATAATCGCGCTGCATATAGCCGACCGCTATTTCTCCGGTGAGTGAGCCGAACAAATTGAGGTCGGCGCCGAGCTTCGCGCTGGTGCCGATGGAGTTGCGGTCTTCGCCGTTGATATCGAACGTCAGATCGTGAACGCGGGCGTCCTCTTGGACTTCGACGAACGGTTTGAGGTCGGGATCGATCTCGTAGCCGACCCGCAAAATGCCGGCATACTGGTCGAAGGCGCGATAGTCGAAGTTGGCGCTCTCGCCGTCGGTCAATTGGGCATTCGAATACATCGAGCGGTCGAAAGTATCTTTGAGCGAGACATCGAGGCGGCCGAACTGCTGCACGACGCCGAACGTGCCGCCGACGGTGGAGTCGATCGGCAGCGTAGCGAGGCCGGCCTGAATGTTCGGACTGCCGGGATTGTCGGTCGATACGATGGTGCGGCCTTCGAGTAGGACTTGCGTATAGCGCGTAACATCGAGCGTGCCGTCAACCTTGGCGTTGAGATATGGCACGTTCAGCGTCGGCTGGAAGCTGTTGTTCGGGTAGTCCGTGTAGGAACCCGTGATGTCTGCGGTCAGCGAATTGCTCGACCAATCCGAGCGCATGTGCAATTCCGGGGCGACGACGAGGTACAGAGCGCCGGGGCCGCCGGGCGCGGCCTGCGGGTTCGAATTGTATCCGGCCGACAGCTCGACCGCCGGCAGAATCAAAAACGAGCCCGCCTTGATGCCGAGCGCCTCGTAAGGATCGCCGGCGGCGATCGGCAGCGTGCCGTGCGGCACCGTTCCGAGCGGCAACGTGTCGGGTAACGGCGCGCCGGGTGGCGGGGTGCTGGCGGAGCCTTGGAAAAATTGCGCCGGCGGAATCGGCAAGGTCGCGCCGGGCCGGCTTGCCGCGGTGGCGGGATAGACCGCCGGCGGCGGATTGCTGATCGGCAGTTGTTCGGGCGGCGGCGGCAGGATCGCGCCGGGCCGCGCCGCAGCCTTGGCCGGAAAAACGACAGGCGCCGGCGGCGGCGGCGGCATCGGCGGCACGGACGATATTTGCGGCGGCTCCGCCGGGACGGCTTCGAACGTGGGCGCGCCCGGCGGCGCAATAGCGACACCACGATCGGGCGCCGGCGTCATGCGTTTCGGCGTGTTGCGGGCGTTGAAGCCCGTGTCGCCGGCGCCGAAACCCGTCGGGCTGCCATAAACCGGCGTGGCGCCGATGCGCGAGGGCGCGGTGAATGTTCCGGCGGGCGGCGCCTGATCGGGAGGCAACGTGCCCGCCCTTGCCGACCGCACAAAGCTCGGCGGATTATTGGGATTGCCCGGCAGCGAGGGCTGCAACAGATCGTCGTAAAGATCGGGCGACGTCGCCTGGGAGTCGCTCGCGGCCGTCTGCGCGTCGCTTCGCGTCGGGACGAGCGCCAGGAGCGCCAAAATAGCCAAGCGCAAAACCACCAAGCCGGTGACACTTCGTGGTCGGCAACAGCGCGGCACCTCCGACCTCCTCGCCCCGAAGCGGCCTGTCCGCGCCGTCCCGCGGCACTGCGCCACGCGACGACCGGCACGGGCCGCCCGACGGCAGACCGCTGGTTAACGGAGTTAAAACGGATATGGTTAACGAGAGGTTGATTAGGTCCCTGATCCGCGTTTCCCGGACGCGGCGCAGCGCGCAGTGGTGCGCTGCGCCCGGGGACACAACTTGAGATCAGGCTTGACGCTGGTAACGGCGCCAAGCCGGAACCAGAACGGCGGCAAATACGACGAAAGCCGTCGCTTCCGCCGGCCAGGGCCAGCGCGCCACCGAAGCGATAATGCCGACGAGGACGGCGGCAAAGCCGAGCCACAGCGCAAACCGGCCCGGGCGCAATGCCTCGACGGCAAACAGGACGAGCGCCAGCACAAACCAAGTCCAGGAGACGAGCGAGCCGTCTTTGATCAGCGCACTCACACCCAGCCTTTCAGTTCGCGCATGGCGAGCTGCCAGATCATCAGCATGCCGGCCTCGCTGTCGTTGAGGCAGGGGATGGCTACAAAATTTTGCCCGCCGGCGCGCTTGAACGCGCGCGCGTTCTCCTCCGCGATCTCTTCCAGCGTCTCCAGGCAATCGGCGGAGAATCCCGGCGTCACCACGACCAGGTTCTTTACGCCCCTCTTGGCCAGCGCCTTGACGGCATTGATGGTGTAGGGCTCCAGCCATTTGGCGCGGCCGAAGCGCGACTGGAACGTCATTATCAACTTCGTCTCGTCCAGCCCCATTTTCGCGCGCAACAGTTCCGTCGTGCGCATGCACTGGCTCTCATAGGGATCGCCCTTCGCCACGTATTCCATCGGCATGCCGTGATAGGACGCCACGATCGCGTCGGGGGTGAACGGCAGATTCCTGAGCTCGGCCTTCAGCGACGACGCCAGCACCTCGATGTAATATGGGTCATCGTAATAGGCAGGCAGAATGCGCAGCGCCGGCTGGTACCGCTTGCGCATCATGAAGCGGAACACCTCGTCGCACACGGTCGCGGTGGTCGCCGCCGAATATTGCGGATAGAGCGGCATGATCAGAATACGCTCGCAGCCCCAGGTCGCCAGTACTTCGAGCCGCGATGCAATCGACGGCGAGGCATAGCGCATCGCCCAGTCGACGATGACGTGCTTGCCGAGCGGTTCGAGAATGCCGGCGAGTTTCTCGGCTTGCGAGCGCGTGATGGTCTTCAACGGCGACTCGTCCTTATCGCGATTCCAGATCTTCCGGTAATCGCGCGCCTTGCGCCGCGACCGGATCGGCAAAATGACGCCGTCGAGCAGCAGCCGCCAAAGCCACGAGTCCCGTTCGATTACGCGGCGGTCGGTCAGGAACTCCCTCAGGTAGCGCCGAACTGCGGTCGGCGTCGCCGCGTCGGGAGTGCCGAGATTGACCAAGAGCACGCCGATGCCTGTTGCCGCTTGTTCCGTCGCGCTCACCGTGCCCGCGGCAGCCCCAGGCGCGTTTGCCGGCGGCGCGCTTGGCGCGATCAGCGGCACAATATCAGGCGAGCTCTGCGGCGCCCGCATGGCGGCGGGCGAATCCGGCGGCGGCTCCGCCGCCGCGGCGGCGTTTGCAGCGCTGGACGGCAGATCGTCCATCAGGATGCTCCGCTATTGCAGTCAGCCCGAACCAAACGCTACGCTTACTCGGCGGCTTTGAGCAGGACCGGCGCGCCGGCGCGGAATTGCTCCAGCAAGGCCGCCTCGTCGGCCTTGGCTGCCGCCAGGTGCCGCTGCTTGACGTAGCCGAAGCCACGGATCTTTTCCGGGATGGCGGCGAGACCGACCGCCAGATGGTGGTTGTCCGGCGTCAACCGCGCCAGCACCTCGTCGAGCAGCGCCTCGTAATCTCCGATCAGCTTGCGCTCGGTGCGGCGTTCCAGCGAACGGCCGAACGGATCGAGCGCCGTGCCGCGCAAGAATTTCAGCTTGGCCAGCACGCCGAACGCGGGAAGCAGCCACGGCCCAAAGCTCATCTTGCGCGGCTGGCCGGTCGTCGGATCGCAGCGCGCCAACAGCGGCGGCGCCAGATGGAATTCGAAGCGCAGATTGTCGCCGTCGAACGCGTTGGCGACCTTGCGGACAAATGCGCCGTCGGTATAAAGCCGCGCCACTTCGTACTCGTCCTTATAAGCCATCAGCTTGAACAGATAGCGCGCCACCGCGTCGGCGAGACCGCAGCTGCCCGGCGCCCGGTCAGCCTCCACCGCCCTAACCTTCTCGACTGTCGCCCGGTAACGCCGCGCATAAGCGGCATTTTGGTAAGCGGTCAGGAATTTCACCCGCCGTCCGACCGTCTCCTCGAATGATTCCGACAGATGCTCCGCATCGCTTTCGATCGCGCCCGCGGGCTTTGCCAGGGCCTCGACCGCGGCGCGGTCGATCACGGCGCGGCGGCCCCAGTGAAAGGCCGCACGGTTCATGGCGACAGCTTCGCCGTTGAGCTCGATCGCCTTTTCGATGGCGGCGGCCGAGAGCGGGATGGCGCCAAGCTGATAGGCGTAACCGACCATGAACATATTGGCGCCGATGGATTGACCGAACAGCGCATTGGCGATCCGCGACGCGTCGATGAAATGGGCGTTGTCGCGCCCGGCATCGGTCACGATGGTGCGCTTGAGCCGCTCCGTCGGCAGCGAGAAGTCGGCATTGCGGGTGAATTCGCCGGGCAGGAACGCGTCGGTGTTGACGACTATTTTAGTCGCACCGGTCGTCACCGTGGCCAGGACCTTTTGCGTGCCGGCAACGACGATGTCGCCGCCCAGCACGAGATCGGCGCGACCGGCGGCGACCCGGATGGCATGAATGTCTTCCGGCCTGTTGGCGAAGCGGATGTGACTGAAAACCGCGCCGCCCTTCTGCGCGAGGCCGGCCATGTCGAGTACGCCGACGCCGCGGCCTTCCAGATGCGCCGCCATGCCCAAAATGCCGCCGACGGTCACGATGCCGGTGCCGCCGACGCCGGTCACGATGATGTTGTACGTCCGCTCGATCGCCGGCAGCGGCGGCTCCGGCAATGGCGCAAGGTCGTGGTCGGCGGCAACGCCGGTACCCTGCTTCAGTTTTGCGCCATGCACCGTGACGAAGGACGGGCAGAAGCCCTTGACGCAGGAAAAATCCTTGTTGCAACTCGACTGGTCGATGGTGCGCTTGCGGCCCCATTCGGTCTCGAGCGGCTGCACCGAAACGCAATTCGACTTGACGCCGCAATCGCCGCAGCCCTCGCAGACCAGTTCATTGATGATGACGCGCTTGTCGGGATCGGGAAAGCTGTGGCGCTTGCGACGGCGGCGCTTTTCCGCCGCGCAAGTCTGGTCGTAGATCAGCACCGTAACGCCCGGAATTTCGGCAAGCTGCCGCTGCACGATATCGAGATCGTCGCGGTGATGGATGGTGAGCCCGTGCGGCCACGCCGTATCGCGCGGATATTTGTCGGGCTCGTCGGTCACCACGACGACGCGCTTGGCGCCCTCCGCGGCCACCTGCCGCGCGACCTGCGGCACGGTGAGCCCGCCGTCATTGGCCTGACCGCCGGTCATCGCCACGGCGTCATTGAACAGGATCTTGTAGGTGATGTTGGTATTCGACGCAATCGCGGCGCGGATCGCCATGTAGCCGGAATGATTGTAGGTGCCGTCGCCGAGGTTCTGAAAGACGTGCTTGCAGTTCGAGAACGGCGCCTCGCCGACCCAGTTGGCGCCCTCGCCGCCCATATGCGTGTAGCCCAGCGTCGAGCGGTCCATCCACTGCGCCATGTAGTGGCAACCAATGCCGGCATAGGCGCGCATGCCCTCCGGCACCACCGTCGATGTGTTGTGCGGGCAACCCGAACAGAAATACGGAATGCGCTGGGCCACATCCTTGGTTTCCGCGGCGATGCGCTGGAATTCCTTGAGCCGCGCGACGCGCCCGGCGATGTCGTCGTTGCGGTGATATTTGAGGAGCCGCTCGCCGAGGCAGATCGCGACCTCGTTCGGATCGAGCGCGCCCTTTACCGGGAACAGCCAGTTGCCGGCTTCGTCCTTCTTGCCGATGCAGATCGGCTGGTTGGCGGTGCCGTAAAGTTCCTCGCGGACCTGCACTTCGAGCAGCGAACGCTTCTCCTCGACGACGATGATGAGATCGAGGTGGTCGGCGAATTCGACGAGCTCGCGGCGGCTGAGCGGCCAAGCGCAGCCGACCTTATAGAGCCGGATGCCGAGCTCGTTGCATTTGATTTCGTCGACGCCGAGTTCGTCGAACGCCTGGCGGACGTCGAGATAGCTCTTGCCGGTGGTGATGATGCCGATCTTCGGATTGCGGCCGCCGGAGGTGATGGTGCGGTTGAGCTTGTTGGCGCGCACGAAGGCGAGCATGGCATCGCGCTTGAAATCGTGCAGGCGCGCTTCCTGCGCCAGCACCGGATCGTTCAGCCGGATATTGAGCCCGCCTTCGGGCAGGCGGAAATCGTCCGGCGTGACGATATTGATCCGTTCCAGACTTGCATCGATCGCCGCCGTCGATTCGATGGTTTCGTGCATCGTCTTGAGCGCGGTCCAGGCGCCGGTGTAACGCGACATCGCCCAGCCATAGAGACCGTAGTCGAGCACTTCCTGGACGCCGGCCGGATTGAGGATCGGAACCATGACGTCGATGAAGTGATATTCGGACTGGTGGGCGGTGGTCGAGGATTCGGCGGTGTGATCGTCGCCCATCAAAGCGAGCACGCCGCCGTGTTTCGCCGAGCCGGCGAAGTTGGCGTGGCGGAACACGTCGCCGGTGCGATCGACGCCGGGACCCTTGCCGTACCACATGGCGAAGACGCCGTCGTATTTGCCCTCGCCGCGCAATTCAGCCTGCTGCGAACCCCATACCGCGGTGGCGGCGAGATCCTCGTTGATGCCGCCTTGGAACCGGATGTCGCTGGTCTCGAGAAACGGTCGGGCGCGCAGGAACTGGCTGTCGAGCCCGCCGAGCGGCGAACCGCGATAGCCGGTGACGAAACCCGCGGTATTGAGCCCATTGCGGCGGTCCAGCTCCTTCTGCATCAGGCAGAGCCGGACCAGGGCCTGGAAGCCGGTTACGAACACGCGGCGCTGGCCAAGGTCGTATTTATCGTTGAGCTTGACGTCGCGTAACGCCATTCCGGTACGCCTCCAAAGCCGGAGTTTGCCCTTACAGACGCGAGATTGCCAGAGGGCAGGCTATGGCCGGAAATAGGGCAGCGTGGAGTCGGCGGAACAACGCTAGCGGCTTGAAGCCCCACGCCTTTTGCCGGACGATTCGAGGAACGGTTCGATGACCTGACGCCGGGCCGGCCGTTACGCCGCGCGGATGCTTGGCCGCAGTTGGCGAAGCATCGATGGCACCTCACGCGCCGGTTGCGGCCGGCTGAAGAGATAGCCCTGCGCCTGCATGCAGCCCTCGGCGCGGAGGATTTCGAGCTGCTCCTGGGTTTCGACGCCTTCCGCCGTCGTGATCATGCCGAGGCTCGAGCCCAGCTCCATGATCGCACGGATAATCGCGACGCTGTCGTTTTCCTTGCCAAGCTCGCAGATGAAGGAGCGGTCAATCTTGATCTTGTCGAACGGAAAACTGCGCAGATAGCTCAGGGAAGAATATCCGGTGCCGAAATCGTCCATGCAGATCGCAACGCCGAGATTGCGGAATTGATGCAGCGAGTCGCGCACCGAGCGGTCGTCCTGCAACAGCACGGTCTCGGTGATCTCCAATTCGAGCCGCGACGCCGCGAGGCCCGACTGTCCGAGCGCGGACACCACGGACAGCGACAGCGTCGGATTGCGGAACTGCACCGCGGATAGATTGACCGCAACGGTCAGTTTGGCCGGCCAGGTTGCGGCTTCGCGGCAGGCTTGCTTGAGCACCCAATCGCCCAGCGGCACGATCAGACCGATTTCCTCTGCGACCGGGATGAAGTCGTCGGGCATGACCAGCCCGCGCTCCGGATGATTCCAGCGCAGCAATGCCTCGAAGCCCGACACCTCGCCGCTGGCGATATCGACCAGCGGCTGGTAGTGTAGCTCGAATTGATCGGCCAGCAGCGCCTTGCGCAGGTCGAGCTCGAGCTTGCGGCGCTCTTGCATCTGCGCGTCCATTTCGGGCTGAAAGAAATGGTAACTGCCGCGGCCATCGGCCTTGGCGCGGTAGAGCGCCATGTCGGCATTGCGCAACAGCTGGTCGGGCGCGCGACCGTCGGCCGGCGCCATGGCTATGCCGATCGAGGTGCCGATAATCACCTGATGACCGAGGACGTCGAACGGTTCGATCAGCGTATCGATAATGCGGGCGGCAAGCTCGCTGACATCGTTCGGACTGGTCTTGCGTTGGACAATCGCAAATTCGTCGCCGCCGAGCCGGGCCACCGTATCCGCTCCCGGTACGACCCGCTGCAGCCGTTCGGTGACGGCGCACAAAAGTGCATCGCCGACCGGATGCCCGAGTGAATCATTGACGCTCTTGAAGCGGTCGAGATCGAGAAACATGACCGCCAGTTCGTCGCCGCGGCTCAACGCTTCTTCCATCTTGTCCTTGAGCAGGACGCGATTGGGCAGATTGGTCAGCGCATCATGGCGCGCCATATGCATGATTTTGGCTTCGGCCTGGCGGCGCTCGGTGACATCCTCGAAGGTCGCCACCCAGCGACCGTCGGAGGTCGGGCTATGGAGACACGACACCACTTTGCCGTCGCTGAACTCGTACAAATGCGGAGCCCTGGCGTTCTCGGCGTGGCGCTGCTCGTACTCCGCCAGCACCTCGTCCACGGTCTGGCGCGGGTGATTGCCGATGGCGACGCTGACCTCGATGATTTCCCTGAACGAAATGCCTGGCTTGATCCGGTCCGGCGGCAGCCTGAATATTTCCAGATAGCGCCGGTTGACGACTTCGAGCCGGTTCTGCGCATCGAACAGGCAGAGACCCTGCGACATATTTTCCAGCGCGGCATCGAGCAGCAGATTGGTTTCGCGTAGCGACCATTCCTGTTTCTTCAACCGGCTGATATCGCTGCACAGCACGATGAAGCCATCGTCGCGCGTCGGACTGCGGCTGATGCGCAGCCAGCGGCCATCCGCCATCAAGGTTTCGCTGGTGGCCTGCAGTTCCTTGTCGCGCCTCGTCAGCATGTGCGCGGCATCGGCCGAGCCCTGTAATGCCGGCTCGAGTTTCGACAGCGGCGCGCCGGGTCGAAGCAGGCTCGGCGCGAGCCCGAGAAAGTCCGCGGCCTGGGCGTTGGCCAGCACGATGCCGCCGTTGGCGTCGACGACGACGACGCCTTCCTGCGAACATTCCAGCGCGTCGGCCAGCCGCGCCTGCGCCGAGCGACGTTGTTCGACCTCACGATCCATCATCGCCTTGATATTGTCGCGCATGACGCCCATGGCGGCGAGCAGCGCGCCAAGCTCATCGGCGCTGCCTTTGGGCACGGCGACGTCAAGCTTGCCGGCGGCGATGCGTTCGGCGACGCCGGATGCAACCGCGACCGGTCCGACGATGCGGCGGGCCAAGGCCCAGGCCACCAGCGCCGATAGCAGCAGCGCGAGAGCGGTGCCGGCGATATTGAGTTGCACGTCGCGCGCCACCGTGGCGCGCGCGCTTTGGCGGTACAGGAAGCCGTCGCCGGCGGTGTAGTTCACGAGAAGATCGATTTGATCGTCTACCCTGCTGGCGTAACGGTCGAGCGTTGCCCAGTTCACCTCGGTTTGGGTGCCGTCGAGCAACCGTTCGCAAACGCGTTTCCAGGCGTCGACCGCGTCCTGCACGTTCTCGGCGGCGCGCGTAGCGCGAACCGATTGCGAGCGTTCGGCGGCAATCTGCAGGTCGCCCGCCAGCGATCGGCTGAGCTTGTCGATCTCCTTATCGAGCGCCGCGCGCGTTTGCGAATCGGTGGCGATCCACTGGCGCGCGAAAGCGGCGCGCATTGCGGCAAAATCGGCCGCCGCCGCGCGCGCGTAATTGATCGACATCAGCGATTCATCGAAGGTCTTGTCGACCAGCACGCCGGCGTCCTTGATGCCGAGCGTCGCATAGGCCCCGAGTGCGGCGGTGATGACGCTCATGATCAAGTATGCGACCAGAATCCGGCCGCGGATGGTCATGCAAAGCGCAGCCGCCCGCGCGACGCCGTAGCGCCAGCCATCGATCAGACGAAACTTCGGGGACGCGATTTGCCCAGCCGGCATGAGACGCCCAGCACTCCAACAATCCGGCTTGGAACCTATATCGGCGGCCGTTAAAGCCGGGGCAGCGAGCGGCCCAATATTCCGGTGTTCCTTAACGGCGTCTTAACTGCCGCCATTCACGCTGTGCGAAACCGCTGCGCCGGACGGCGTCGCCGGCGGAATGAATTCATGAGGCAACCATGGGTTTAAGGACTGACTTCCTGCTCGCTCATCGTTCGGTTGCGATAGCCTTCGTGGCGGGCGCAATGACCGCGATGGGCACCCTCATGGTCTCGGCGCTGCCCCAAGCCACGATCTCGCAAAAGGGCCGTGAATTTCATCCCGGCGAAATCACGATCAAGCGCGACGACACCATACAGATCGTCAACGACGACGCCGACCTGCTGCATCACGCCTATATCGATTCGCCAAAATTCTCGTTCGATTCCGGTGACCAAAAGCCCGGCAGCATAACGCCGGTCACCTTCACCGTGGCTGGCGACTTCAATGTGCTGTGCGCCATTCATCCCAAAATGCTGCTGGTGGTGCACGTTCGCTAGATGTGAGCATGATCCGAACAAACCTGCCCCCGGACCCCGATCCGGAGCGGATGCCGGTTTCCTGCCTTGGCAAAGCCCGCTTCGGCGGGCGACGCAAGGTCGGAAACGATCAAACTCAAACAAAAGCTCGCGATTAAAGGATGGACGTACCGAACAACGCCGCATGGGCGAAGTAGTACGTCGTCAAAAACACCGCCAGCGACGAGGCATATGCGACCGGAATGAGCCAGGAATGGCGCAGCCGCGCCGGCTCGACATGATCGTCGGCGATGATGCCGAGCAACGCCACCACGATCAGCGAATGGCCGATCAGATCGATCTTGCCGAACGGGACGATCGCACTCACAAACATCGCCGTGAGCATGATTGCGCCGATGCGACGGACCAGCGGCGTCCACATCAGCGAGAACGCGAGGGCGAATTCGACCGCGCCGGCCGCCCGCATGTAGAAATCCGGCGTGAATCCGAGCGACATTTCCGGATGCGTGATGAAAAGCGGATACGACCATTCCGGATAGGCCCACTTCTCGATCGACGCCCACATCAGCGTGATGCCGGCAGCCCAACGCAACACGTCGAGCGGACGGGCGCCGAAAAAGCTGGTTTGGCCGCCGACCAACGCCAGATAGGCGGCGATGCCGAGAAATACCGGATAGTCGGCGAGGTGAAACGGGCCATATTGCCAGACAGCGATGCCGTAGATCACAAAGATGCCCAACGCCGACAACGGCATGGTCCGGCGCGACAGCATGCCTGCGGCAATGCCGAGTTGAATGGCGCCGACCAGTGTCGAATCGGTCTTAAGCTCAGGGGTAAGCAGGATGCCGCCGACGCCCCAGATCGCGATGAAGAAGAATGCGCAGGCTGCGCGGGCAATTATTTCGAGATTATCGCGCACCAAACGCGTCGCCCGGTCGAGGCAACGCAGCATGAAGATGCCTACCGGCGTACCTTCCAACACTGAGCCGGTCATAAGACCGAGAATCGACAGCCCGGTCAGCATTTCGAAGTCGGGACAGAGAACGTTTTCCAGGCCGTCGGGCTGACCGGCGACATTGTAGGCACAGAACCATTTGACGTGGGCGCTGGCAGGACCCGCGAGCAACACATCGATAACGCAGGCGAGCGGAATTGCGGCCGCAAACGGCAGCCGCTTGGTCAGCCGGCTCATCACGAGGGCCTCCAGGAAAACCTGCTTCGCAGACCAGATACGCCGCCGCACGCAGCTCACTGGTCTACTTAAGGTTTTCTTTACCACAGATTTTAGGGAATCGGTAACCCTTCGGGCCTCGTTGTTAGGTTTTGGTTAACCTTTGAATCGAGCGGACCGTCGTCGAGCGATCGCCGAGCCCGGACCTAGGCCTTCGGTAACCACTGTCCGCTAAGAACCGCGCCGAGAGCGTTCTTTGCGGGAGATTGCGATGGCCGCCGTGGCGGGTCTGTTTTCGGTGACCGGCGGCACCGTCGTCGCCTATTTCGCTGCGCGTTTCCCAGCCCGTATCGAAGTCATCGAGACCGCGGCCGGCGCCTTGCTGCTCGGCGGTTTTGCCCTCATAGGCTGCGCGCTGCCGGCGATGATCTGAACGATTTCAAACGCCCGACTTCAGCGCGGCAGTGTGGGAAGCGCGACGTCCTTCGGCTTGCCGCTGAGCGTCTGCAGAAAAGCGATCAGATCAGACCTCTCGCTCTGCGCCAAATTGAGCGGATGAATTTCATCGTCGCGGCTTGGCCGATCGATGCCGCCGCGATTGTACAGGTCGATCACTGCCGCGAGCGTCGGCAGCGAGCCGTCGTGCATATAGGGTCCGCGCCGCGCCACGTCGCGCAGGGTAGGCGTCTTGAAGGCGTATTGCAGCTTCACCGAGGTCGGAAACAGCCGTCCGCGGCCGATATCGTCGTTCTTTGCCACGCCGATATCGTGAAACGACACGTCGGTGAACGCCCAGCCGCTGTGGCAGGCGGCGCAATTCGCCTTGCCGTTGAACAGAACGAAGCCGCGCTTGGCCGCAGCCCCGATCGCTGTCTGATCGCCGCGAATCCAATGATCGAACGGCGCCTCGTCCGATACGATCGAACGTTCGAACGTCGCCAGCGCCTGCTCGACCTTGCGCATGGTAATTTCGCCTTTACTGAATGCGGCGTCGAAGGCGCTTACGTAACCGTCATTCGCCGCAAGCCGTTCGAGCAGAGTTTTCTCCGGCAGATTCATATTGTCGGGGGTCGTAATCGGACCGATCGCGACATGTTCGAGATCGCTGAAATGCCCGTCCCAGCCGAGCTTCGGCGTCCATGCAACGTTGAGCAGCGTCGGTGTACGCAGCGGAAGCTGCTTTTCGCCGATTGCTCGCGGCTGTCCGTCGGCCCATGACAGCCCGGGATTATGGCAGCTAGAGCAGGATCGGACCTTCGACTCGGACAGCATCGGATCGAAAAACAACATGCGGCCGAGCTCATACTTGGCGCGCGAATAAGGATCGTCCTTCGGATAGGGGATCGCCGCCGGCCGGCGGTACTTTTCTGACAACGTGCGCAACCCGGCTTGATTGGCGCCAAAGAGCGAGCCGCCGGTGTTCAGCAAAAGGACGGCAGCGCCCAGCATTGCCGCAGCGTTCCTGATCACAGCAGATAGATGCGGCCATGCCATGACCGACCATTTATCGCGCGCGGTTGACGAACCGTTAACAATGACTCCGGCATCAAGATTGCGCGCCTCATGCGCGTCCGGATCATGGCGATTCCGCCGCAAAAGGCGGCGATGGCCCCTCTCCGCCCCGGGCTCGGCCTAACCTCCGACGGGGGCTGCGCGACGACGGCGCCGGATGCTAGACTGACGCATCCCACATGGAGACCGGCCCATGAACCCGCATGTCAAGCTCGCCACCGTCGCCCAGGCCGACATTTCGCCAGCAGAATGGCAGGCTCGTATCGACCTCGCCGCCACCTATCGGCTGATCGCGCATTATGGCTGGGGTGACGTCATCTACAATCATTCCTCGATGCGCGTGCCGGGCGAGGAGCGCAAATTCCTGATCAAGCGGCACGAGCTGCTCTACACCGAAGTAACGCCGTCGAACCTCGTCAAGGTCAGCATGGACGACGATCTCGACGAATCCGCCGGCGTCAACCGGCCGGGCTTCACGCTGCACGGCGGCGTGCTGTCGGCGCGGCCCGACGTCCATTGCGCCGTTCATGTGCACACCGAAACCGGCATGGCGCTCGCCGGCTTACGGCACGGCCTCCGCATGGTTTCGCAGCCGGCGGTGCGTTTCCACAACCGCATCGGCTACCACGATTACGAAGGCATCACCGAAGACTTCGGCGAGCGCGCGCGCATCAACAAGGCGCTCGGCAAGAACCGCGCGCTGATCCTGCGCAATCACGGCCTGCTCACGGTCGGCAAGACCGCGCGCGAGGCCTTCGTGCTGATGAAGGCGCTGCTCGATGCGGCCGACATTCAGCTCAAAATAGAAGCGACCGGCGGCGCGCTGGTGGAGATTCCGGCGGAGATCTGCGAAAAGACCGCGCATCAATACGAGCATCACGATTCCGGCCGCGGCTCGGCCGACTGGCCGGCTTATCTGCGCATGCTCGATACGGTCGATTCCGGCTGGCGGAATTAAGGGTTTTGCGCAATGGCGAGAAGCTGCCTCTCAATGCGGGCGCCCCAGGCAATAGCATCGGCGAGGCTTCATCCGAATGCCGCCGAGATCGCCTTTGCCAGGCCCTTTAAGCGCTCGGCGTAGCGATCGGCGAATGCCGCGACGGAAAGATATGCCCGCGGCCACCAGACGCTGACAGCACCGATGCCCCGCCTCCCCGATAGGATCGGTGTAGCGATCGCATGGAAGCTGTTTTGATCGGTTTGACTGGCGAGACGCCGCGCATATCCGTTTTTCCGCACCGCCGCGAGTTCTTGAAATAATCTGTGAGTCGAAATCCGGTGTCGCGACAGCGACCATAATTCGTGATCGCGCAGCGCATCGATCAATTTTAATACTCGCTCGTCGGGAAGCGTCGATAGATAGCAGAGCCCGCTGGCGGCCGCGAAGATATTCAATTCGAGTTCAGGTCGATAGGGATGATTGAAGCCGAATGGGCTGATGGTGCGCGTGGATTCGATGATCTGCATGCGGCCCTGATGATGAACGTGCAGGTCGATGGGCCATCGAATAGTATTGTTGATTCCGAGCAACAGCGGTGTCGAAACATTGATGAGGCGAGCGATCATGCCTTGATGCGTTTGATCGCCGCGGGTCGGAAGCGTGATGTTGGTGCGATAGACGCCGTCGGTCAGGCCTCGGCGGACGAACTGCCGGCGCGTTAGCGTCTCGAGAAGTCGACGCAACGTGGTCTTCGACAAGCCGGACGCGCGCTGCAATTCGTGCAGCGCGCTCGGTCCCCGAACCGCGAGGAGCTCGAGAATATCGATAGCCCGTTCGAGCGAGCGCGTTTTACCTGGAGCTTCCATGCGTTCCGACCGTTCCGGGCCACTGTGTGGCACGTACGTCCTAATTAATTGAACAATGTCTGCATTTAGGCAAACCTGCTATGCGGCCGCGGCCCGGGGAGAGACTGGTGAAGCGACCAAATTTCCTGTTCTTCATCACCGATCAGCATCGCGCCGATTATCTCGGCTGCGCCGGTCATCCCGTATTGCGGACCCCGCACATCGACTCGCTGGCCGACCGAGGCGCCCGCTTCGACCGGTTCTTCGTCGCAAGCCCGGTCTGCATGCCCAACCGGGCCACGCTGTTGACGGGCCGTTACCCGTCGGCCCACGGGCTGCGCCACAACGGCAATCATCTGAGCCGCCGCGCCACAACTTTCGTCGAAGTGCTCCGCGAGGGCGGCTACAAGACGGCGCATATCGGCAAGAGCCATGTCCAGCCGATGACGTCCAATCCGGCGGTTCCCCGCGTCGACCCAAAGACCTTGGGGCTATTGGACGAGGCCTGGAAAGACGATGGCGGCGACTACGGCGAGGAGACGCCGGAGCGCTACGCCGGCGACAGTCCTTACGCGTTCAAGCTGCCCTATTACGGCTACGACCACGTCGACATGGTCACCAACCACGGCGACCAGGCGCACGGCCATTACGATCAGTGGCTGCGATCGCAATCGCCCGCGGCGGCGGCTTGGCGCGATCGCGCCAACCAGTTGCCGCATCATTACAGCTGTCCGCAGGCGATCCGCACTCCGATTCCCGAGGAGCTCTATCCCACCGCTTTCATCCGCGACCGCGCGGTGGATTGGCTGCGGAGCACCGAAGACGACGACCAACCGTTCTTCGCCTTCGTGTCCTTTCCCGATCCGCACCATCCGTTCACGCCGCCCGGCAAGTATTGGGACCTCTACAAGCCGGAACAGTTCGATGTGCGGCTTCCGTTCGAGGCGCACCGCAACCCCGTGCCGCCGCTACGCTGGGCGCGCGCGCACATGCTGGACAACACGCAAGATACACAATCCCAAATCGCCTTCATGGCGACGGAGCGGCAGTTGAAAGAAGCCATGGCGCTGACCTGCGGCATGATCGCGATGATCGACGACGCCATCGGCGCGGTGCTGGGGGCTTTGCACGACAGCGGCCATGGCGACGATACGGTCGTCATATTCAACTCCGATCACGGCGATTATCTCGGCGACTTCAATTTGCTGCTCAAAGGCGCGCTGCCGCTCAGAAGCATCACCAATGTCCCCTTCATCTGGAGCGATCCTGCCGCACCCGGGGCGCGCAATTGCCACGCTTTGGCCTCGACCGTCGATCTGGCGCCGACGATTATCGAGCGCGCCGGCCTCAAGCCGTATTGGGGCATCCAAGGCAGATCGCTGCTGCCGGCGATCCGCGACGATGCGCGCGCGCATGACCAAATCCTCATTGAGTTCCAGGATGGCGCGCCGCGACTCGGCTTTGCCGAGCCGGCTTTCGTGCGGAGCCTCATCACCGACACCCACCGCATCGCCCTTTACAAAGGCGAGGCCTGGGGCGAGTTGTACGATCTCGTCAAAGACCCGAACGAGACATTCAATCTGTGGGATGAACCGTCGCAGGCCGCCACACGGGCGCAACTGACGGAGAGACTCGTCCAGGCGATGATGGAAGCCGTCGATCAAAGCCCGCGCGCCGTACGCCGCGCCTGAACGGTATCGATGAAAAAACCGGAGGAAATGATGCACGGGAATGTCAAACAAATCGCGCGCTGGCCGTTGCAACTCTCGCGCCGCGGCTTTGTGCTTTCGGGCCTTGCCGCGGCGGCGCTTGGCGATGCGCCGGCGTGGGCCGCCGACCTGCTGACTTTCGTGTCGCCGTTCGAGGCCGGCAGCGCTCCCGATCTGTACACGCGCATCGTCGCGCCGGAAATGGCCAAGCTGCTCGGCCGCACGGCGGTGGTCGAGAATAAGCCCGGCGCCGGCGGCAATATCGCCGCGGAATTGGTGGCGCGGCGGCCGGCCGACGGTTCGATGATCATGGTCGGCACGGCGGCGTTATGCGAAATCAACCCGCTGGTTTTCGCCAACCTGCGTTGGTCGATGAAGGATTTCGCGCCGCTGGTCAAAGGCGTCCAATCCCCGCTCGTCCTCGTCAGCCATCCGAGCGTTCCCGCCAAGACGCTGGATCAGCTGGTCGCCTGGGTGAAGGCCAATCCCGGCAAGCTCAACTACGCTTCATATAGTCCCGGAGCGCCAGGCGATTTCCTGGGCGTTCAGCTCAACCACAGTTTTGGTCTCGACCTCGTCGCCGTTCCCTATCACGGTTCGGCATCGCAGGTCAGCGCGCTGATCGCGAACAATTCGCCGCTGGGATTCGCCCAGACGCAGAATTCCCTGCCGCATATCAAAAGCGGCGCGCTCAATGCAATCGCCATCACCAGCCCGGATCGCTTTCGGTTATTGCCGGACACACCGACGTTCCGCGAACTCGGCCATCCGGAATTCACAACCTTGGTCTGGTTCGGCCTGCTCACGCGCTCGGCTACGCCGAAGAATATTATCCAGGATATGATCGCCGCAGGCGTCAAAGCGCAGCAGGAGCCGAGCGTGCGCCAGCCGCTGTTGGCGCAAGGCTACGATTTGCCGAACGAAAGCGGCGACGCCTTCGTAAAATCGATCGCCGAGGGCGCCGCACATTGGGCCTCCCTCGTCAAATTAACCGGATTTAAGGCGTCACGCTGAAAAACCGGTAAGCGTTGTGAGCTGCGAGGCCCTTTATGGGTTCGTAACCTGGAGCATGTGCGGCGGACCGCCGATCGGTTTTACAGCAACGGAATATGGGCCTGGTGTATCACCTTCGCCCACTTCGCGGTTTCGTCGACGATATAGGTCTCGAATGCGGCCGGCGTCATCGGCATCGGCACGCTGCCGAGGGCGGCGAGCCGCGTCTTGATGGCGGGATCGGCAAGCGCGGCGTTGATTTCCGCGTTCAGCTTGGCGACCACCGCGGCGGCGGTATTTTTTGGCGCACCGATGCCCTGCCAGGTGCTGGCCTCGAAGCCCGGGACCGACTCCGCGACAGTCGGCAGGTCCGGCAGCGCCGCCGACCGCGTCGCGGTGGTGACCGCCAGCGCGCGCACCGTGCCGGCCTTGATGGCGGCGAGGGATTCCGGCAATGGGCTGAAGTAGACCTGCACCTGACCGCCCATCAGGTCGATCAGCGCCGGCGCACCGCCGTGATACGGCACGTGCACCATTTCGATGCCGGTCATCGTCTTGAACAGCTCGCCACCGATGTGAGACACGCTGCCGGTGCCGCCGGAGGCCATGCTGACCTTGCCGGGATTAGCCTTGGCCCAGGCGACGAACTCGGGAACCGTCTTGGCCGGCACTGAAAGATTCACCTCCATGACCAGCGGCAGGCTGCTGATCATCGCGATCGGCACGATGTCGCGGATGAAGTTGAATTTGAGCTTGGTATAGAGCGTCGCGTTGGTAGTCACCGAGCTTGGAATGAGAATCAGCGTGTAGCCGTCGGCGGGCGCGCGCACGACTGTCTCGATGCCGAGATTGGTGCCGGCGCCGGGTCGGTTCTCGATGACGAATGGTTGCCCGAGATGCTGCGACAGCCATTGCCCCATCAGGCGGGCGAGAATGTCGAGCGCCCCGCCAGGAGGAACCGGCACGACGATCGTCACCGGCCGTGTCGGATAGGCCTCAGCCGCCGCGACGCCCGACAAGGCGGGGAGTGCGGCGGCGCCCGCCGCGAGATGCAGAAGTCGACGGCGCGCAAGTTTCATAATTCCTCCCCGTGGTCGGCGTTTCCGGCCGGCCGTTGCCGTGTAGCCTTATCGGCGGTTGGGGAGATTAGACTAACCGATTGCCAAACCGCAAGATTCCGACGACCCGAAACAACTTCGGCAATCGAACCCCTCAAAATCTCGAACCTACAGTGCGATCGTCGGCCCGAGTATGGCGATCGTAGGTCTCTTCGGCCACATCGGTCCAAGGCGCGTCGTCGTCGTCGCGCGACAAGCGAAGCACCGTCTCATTCAACGAATCCTCGTAAGCGGCGACGCTCACCCTGATCTCTTCGACTTGCGTATGCAGCGCGGCGATTTCGTTGCGTTGGCGATCGGCGATCGTCGAATGCTCGCCCAATTCGGCGACCAGCTTGCCGAGCTCCGCCTCCTTGCCGGCAAGCCGTTCCTCCGCTTCGCGGAGCGCGCTGCCGCTGAGCTCGAGCTGCGCCTCGGTGGCGCGCATATTTTCGCGCAAGACCTTGTTGCGATCCTGCAGCGCGAAGATCGTCGCGGTCTTCTCGCCGAGCTCGTCTTTCAGTTGATTGATGACGTCGGTTTTCTGCCCAAGCTCGGCAAGCTTCGACGTTGCCTTGGCCTTCATTTCCACCACGCTCATTTCGAGGCGGCGGGTCGACGCTGCCAATTTGGCGCGCAGCTCGTCCTTATCGGCATGGATTTCGACCGTCGAGTACGGCCGCGCCGAGACGATGCCATCCATTGTCCGGCGCACGGCGCGCTTATAGACCAGCGGTATCAACAGCAGTCCGAACACCATGGCAGAGAGGAAGCCGATGCCGAAATTTAAAGCCGTCTCGATCACGAAGTTAAGTCCGAACCGCGCCGCGCCCGGGCACGACCGTGCCACGCCGGTTCGGGCTACACCAGATGCGGCTGCTATTAACCTAAATCAAGCGCCTTAACCGTGGACAATTCCGGGGCGTCGCTCACTTCGCCGGCGCGTATTTGCCGCCGGTCTGCTTGGTATGCACGCCTTCAGCTCCGCTCTGCTTATGCGCCAAGCGGGTAACGCGCGCCCAGGTGCGCTTGAGATCGTCGCGCACCGTGATGTGCAGCGTGCCGCAGCCCTCGCAAGTGAGCTCGATCTTGTCGCCGTCCATGAACGGATTGAGCCCGCGATGGTTGGTGCCGGTCGCCAGAATGTCGCCGGGCTCCAGGGCATGAATCGAGGTCACCCATTCAATGCAGCGCGGGATCTTTTGCGCCATGTCGTCGGTGTTGAAATTCTGCATCACGACGCCGTTGTTGGTGAGTTTTATCTGCAGTTTTTGCGGGTCCTTGATCTCGTCGGCAGTCACGATATAGGGGCCGATCGGAGCGAAAGTGTCGCGCGACTTCATCTGATAGAACACGTTGGTCGGCGGCACCACGCCGCGCGCCGAGCCGTCGATGAAATTGGTGTAGCCGAACACGTATGACATCGCATCGGCCGCCTTGACGTGCGATGCATGCTTGCCGATCACGAGCGCGATCTCCGCCTCGCCCTCGAAAACGCTCGCCGCCATGTCGGGCAGCACCATAATGTCGCCGTCGCCGATGACCGCGCTCGGCGATTTCATGAAGGCGTTGATCGGCGCCGGCTCCGGCAGCGTGCCGTCTTCCATGTAGTTCACCGCCATGCAGATGATGTTTTCGGGCTTTGGCAGCGGCGGGCGGAATTTAACCTGCGCGATCGGTTTGCCCTGCCCATTGGCGGCGGCGTCCGCAAGCTTGCCCTTGAGTGCGTCGAACCGCTCGATCACGCCACGCATGACGTCCTGCGGGCCGAGCCGCGGGATGTCCTTGGCCACCTCGGTCACGTCGACGACCTTGTCGCCCGAAACCACACCGAGTTTAAAGTCGTCGAAGAACGCCAGTTTCATAGCTGCTCCTTGGAGTTGCTGGATGTGAAAGATGTCATTTCGAACCGCAGCATACCACCCCATCATTCCGGGGCCGAGCCAACGGGTCCGGCCTTCGGCCGGCCCGATGGCAGGCTTCGCGAGGAGCCTGGAATCCATAACCCCTGTCAGCGAATATGGATTCTCGGCTCGCGCTGCGCGGCGCCCCGGAGTGGCTGATTAATCGCTTACACCCTTTTGCCCGCGCTCCAGCTCCAGAAATCGCGGCCTTCTTCGCGCAGGAAGCGCGCCAGCACCATGTTGTGCACCTCGGAGGCGCCGTCGACCAGCCGCGCGGCGCGGGCGGCGCGGTAGATCCATTCCAGGATCGTGTCCTTGGAATAGCCGCGCGCGCCGTTGAGCTGGATCGCGGTGTCGGCCGCCTCGTGCAGCGTGTCGGCGACGTGTACTTTCGCCATCGAGACTTCCTTGCGCGCGCGGTCGCCGCGATCCAGTTTCCACGCCGCGTGCATGGTCAGGAGACGGCCGATCTGGATGCGTTGCGCCACCTGGCCGAGCTTGATCTGCACACTTTCGCGGTCGGCGAGCTTTACGCCAAAGCCTTCGCGGTTGTTGACGTAATCCTGCGCAATCTCCATGCAGCGCTTGGCCTGGCCGAGCCAGCGCATGCAATGCGTCAGCCGCGCCGGGCCGAGCCTGATCTGCGTGCATTTCAAGCCGTCGCCGATCCCGAGCAGCACATTTTCACCGCCGACTTCGAGGCCGTCGAATTCGAGCTCGCAGTGCCCGCCATGTTCCTCCGGACCCATGATCTCGATGCGGCGGGCGATGCGCCAGCCCGGCTGGTCGCGGTGATAGAGAAACGCGGTAAGCCCGCGGCGCTTGTCGTCGGAGGTGCGGGCGACGACGATGAAATGCGCCGCCTCGGCAGCGCCGGTGATGAACCATTTGCGGCCGCGGATCATCCATTTGTCGCCTCGCTTTTCGGCAAAGGTGCGCATCATGCCCGGATCGGAGCCGCCGCCGGGCGCCGGCTCGGTCATGGCGAAAGCGGATTTGACCTTGCCCTCGACCACCGGCCGCAGCCACCATTGCTGCTGCGCCGGCGTGCCGGTGCGCGACAGCAGATTCATATTGCCGTCGTCGGGTGCCGCGCAGTTGATCGACAACGGCCCGAACAGCGAGCGCGCCGCCTCCTCGTAGATCGCCGCCCAGGCGACGATCGGCAGGCCCATGCCACCGAATTCCTTGGGCGACTGGGGCGCCCAGAGTCCGGCTTTCTTCGCTTTTTCCTGAACCGGCGCCAGCCGGGAAAGCGGTATATTCTCGTGCTCGGAAAAATTTTCCGGCTCGCCTTCAAGCGGCAACACGTGGGTTTCGACGAACGCGCGCGTGCGCTGACGCAACTCTTCGATTTCGGGCGGAAGGGTGAAATCCATGCCGGCGCCCCCAGTTGACTTTTATCAAGTCGGGAATACGTGCATTGCGTTGGGGTTATACCGAAGCTAGGGGCGCGGTGGAAACCCAAGGTGAACGGCATGAAGCGGATCGTATGGGCCATCGCCGGCGCGGCTGTACTGCTGCTCCTGGAAATTCCGTCCGGCCAAGCGGGTTACGGCGACGCGCCGTGGTGTGCGGTGATCGAGATCGGCACCGGCGAAGTGTACTCGGATTGCCAGTACCAGACTTTCGAGGCCTGCGCGCCGAATGTCGTGGCCGGCAATCGCGGATTCTGCAACGTCAATCCGCGCTATACGTCTCCGGTGGCGGCCCCCGCCAGGCATTCCGTGCAGAGCCACGTGCGGAAGCATCACTGGAACAATTAGCCACCGCAGGACCTGCGAATATCAACTAGCGATTTTGCCTGAGATCGGGCGAACCCGTCATTGCTGCGCCAAAACGGCAATGCCACAATGAGCGGACCGACCGGTCACAAGGCTTCGGCTTCATGCTCGATTCATCGCCAAGCGTGCCGCCGCAATTTTCGCTCGACGCCGACCAGATCGCGGTTCGCGACATGGCGCGCGCCTTTGCCGACGAACACTTCGCGCCGCACGCGATTGCCTGGGACGAGGCCAGGCACTTCCCGGTCGCCGAAATGCGCAAGGCGGCCGCGCTCGGCATGGGCGGGGTGTTCATCGCCGAGGACGCCGGCGGTTCCGGCCTGTCGCGGCTGGCCGCAACGCTGATGTTCGAGGCGCTCGCCACCGGCTGTCCCACGGTCGCGGCCTATATGTCGATCCACAATATGACGGCGTGGCTGATCGACGCCTTCGGCACGGACGCGCAGCGCCGGCATTGGCTGCCGAAACTGTGCACGATGGAGCTGTTGGCGAGCTATTGCCTGACCGAGCCGGGCGTCGGATCGGACGCAGCGGCGCTGACCACGCGCGCGGCGCGCGATGGCAACCATTATGTGCTCAACGGGCAAAAACAGTTCATCTCCGGCGCCGGCGATCTCTACGTGGTGATGGCGCGAACCGGGGGCGAAGGCGCGTCCGGCATATCGGCGTTCATCGTGCCGGGCGACACCGCCGGCCTTTCCTTCGGCGCCAACGAGCGCAAGATGGGCTGGAACGCCCAGCCGACGCGCGCTGTCATCTTCCAGGACGTACGCGTGCCCGCCGGCAACCGGCTCGGCGAGGAAGGCCTTGGCTTTAAGATCGCGATGGCCGGGCTCGACGGCGGACGGCTCAACATCGCCGCCTGTTCGCTCGGCGGCGCGCAAGCGGCGCTGGAAAAAACCCTTGGCTACATGAAAGAGCGCAAGGCCTTCGGCAAGCGGCTCGACCAACACCAGGCGCTGCAATTCCGCCTTGCCGATATGGCGACCGCGCTCGAAGCCTCGCGCGCCTTGTTGTGGCGCGCCGCCGCGGCGCTCGACCGCGGCGATGCCGACGCGCCGCAGCTTTCGGCCATGGCCAAGCGCTTCGTCACCGATAGCTGCTTCGACGTCGCCAATCAGGCGCTGCAATTGCATGGCGGCTACGGCTATCTGTCCGAATACGGCATCGAGAAGATCGTGCGCGATCTGCGCGTGCATCAGATTCTCGAAGGCACCAACGAGATCATGCGCCTGATCGTGGCGAGACACCTTGTCGGCCGATGAGCGGGAAGCTTGTTCAAGACGGCGACATTGTGGTTCGCGAACTGGGTGCGCTGCGGCGGATCACCCTGAACCGGCCGAAGGCATTAAACGCGATTACGCTCGACATGGCGGTGACGATGACCGCCTTGATGCGGTCATGGGCCGACGATCCTGCGGTCGGCGCGGTTTTGCTCGACGGCGCCGGCGAGCGGGCATTCTGCGCCGGCGGCGACATCCGCGCGCTCTACGATGCGGCAAAGTCCGGCACTCGTCTTCCCGAGCAATTCTGGGCGACCGAATACAAGCTCAACGTGCTGATCGCGCGCTATCCGAAGCCGGTGATCGCGATCATGGACGGACTGGTGATGGGCGGCGGCGTCGGCCTTTCGGCGCACGCCGCCCATCGCATTCTGACCGATCGCTCCGCAGTAGCGATGCCGGAAGTCGGCATCGGATTTTTTCCCGACGTTGGCGTATCGTTCTTGCTGACGCGCGCTCACTGGCAACTGGGCACCTATGTAGCGTTGACCGGCCATCGCCTCAGCGCGCAGGACGCCGCAGTTTGCGGGCTGGGAAACTCTCATATTCCCTCTTCGCGTCTTAATGAGGTTCCTGCAGTGCTCGCCGATTGCCGCAAACGCGAGCAAGTTTGGGCCGCGCTTGGCACGCTTGAAACGCCGCCGGCCCCGGGAAAATTACTCAAGGCACGGGACTGGATTGCGCACTGCTTCAGCGGCGACACGATGGAAGACATCGTCAAGATTTTATCCGCCTGCAATGCCGATGGCGCACGTGAGGCGCTCGATATTATGCGCCAAGCCTCGCCGACTTCGCTCAAGATCACGCTGCGCAATTTGCGTGAGGCGGCGTCATTCAAGCGCGTTGAGGACTGCTTCCGGCAGGATTACCGTATCGCATTGGCGTGCATTGCCGGACATGATTTCATCGAAGGCATTCGCGCGGCAATCGTCGACAAGGACCGCAATCCGGCGTGGCGCCCGGACAAACTCGAAGCGGTGACGCCGGACATCGTCGAGCGGCACTTTAAGTCCGTGGGCGACCTCGAACTGGAATTCGAGAATTAACGGGAGGACTCGCACATGCCGGCAATCGGTTTCATCGGTCTCGGCAATATGGGCGCGCCGATGGCCGCCAATCTCGTCAAATCGGGCGAACACGTGCTGGGCTTCGACGTGGTGCGGGAATTGCGCGACGCCTCCGCCCGAGACGGCATACAAATCGTGACGGACGCCCGCAGCGCCGTCGACGATGCCGACGTCGTCGTCACCATGCTGCCGGCGGGCGAGCACGTCTTGTCGGTGTGGAACGATATCGTGCCGCGGGCGCGCCAGGGCACGCTCTTCATCGATTGCTCGACGATCGACGTGGCGAGCGCGCGCAAGGCGCATGCCTTGGCGGCCGCGCGCGGCATTGCCACGCTCGACGCTCCGGTCTCGGGCGGCGTCGGCGGCGCCAAGGCAGCGACGCTCACCTTTATGGTCGGCGGCACCGGGCACGCGTTCGCGCGCGGCAAGCCGATCCTCGAACGCATGGGCAAGCGCATCGTGCATTGCGGCGAGGCCGGCAACGGCCAAGTGGCGAAGATTTGCAACAATATGATCCTCGCCGCGTCGATGATCGCCGTCGGCGAGGCTTTCGTCATGGGCGAAAAGCTAGGCCTGTCGCATCAGGCGCTGTTCGACGTCGCCTCAGCCTCTTCCGGCCAATGCTGGGCGCTGACGAGTTACTGCCCGGTGCCGGGGCCGGTACCGGGCAGCCCAGCGAATAACGGTTACAAACCTGGCTTCGCCGCCGCCTTGATGCTGAAGGATCTCAAGCTCGCGCGCGAAGCCGCCCGATCGGTAAAGGTCAAGAACGCCATCGGCGCGCATGCCGCCGAAATCTACCAAGAGTTCGCGCAACAGGGCCACAGCGGGGAAGACTTCTCCGGGATCATCAACCACGTGCGCGCCCAGTCGCAGGGCGCTTGACGTTGCTTGCGCGCTAAAAGCCAGCCTCGACTTGATCGGCCGTCCGCATTAGGCTGCGATATCTTCTTGAAGACGCGCGGAAAATAATACCATCGAGCAGCCCCGGCGATTGCGCTGGGGCAAAGAGCCAGGGCGACGGAGAGATTTTGCAAGCCGAGACTCGGCGCGCATTTTGGCGGCGATTTGCGGGCGCCCTTGCGCCAATAGGCCTGCTTGTCCTTTCAGCGGTATCCGCGTCCGCACAGGCGCCATCGGACTTCGCCGGAAATCTCAGTCCGCTGTTCCAAGGCGTCCTGGCGCGGCCGTCCGACCTCAACAATACTTTGCAATACGCCGCCGGCGCATCGGCCAACGACATCGAATCCGCGATCGGAACCTATGAGCAGCTGCTATTCTACAATCCAACGCTGTCGCGCGTGCGCTTCGAGCTTGGCGTCCTCTACTTTCGGCTCGGCTCCTACGAGATGGCGCGCAGCTATTTTCAATCCGCGTTGCGGATGCGCGATATCACGCCGGAATTGAGCGAACGCGCGCAAGACTTGATCGCGGCCATCGACAAGAAGCTGCAAGTCGACCAGTTCACCGGCTATGCGCAAACCGGCCTCGCCTATCAGACCAATCCCGGCGCCGGACCCGGCGCGCAGACCGCTTTGGCGTCAGGCCGAAAATTCAACAACAATTTCTTCGCCAAACCCGATTGGAATTGGTTCGGCGCCTTCGGGCTGAACTACGTCCACGATTTCGAGACTCAGAACGGCGATACGTTTGAAGCGTCGGCCGTAGGCTACGATGCGCAGGAGTTCAGGCTGCACCAATTCGACGTCGGCGTGCTGGAATTTCGCGCCGGCCCGCGATTTGGAATTCCGACCGGAAATCCGAATACAAGTCTATCGATCAAGCCGTATCTGGTCGCCACCGGCGCCTTGCTCGCGGACGCGCCTTATTACGGTGGCCTCGGCGGCGGCCTGACCCTGCACACCAATATCGGCGCTGTGGCGCTCGATCCTTTCGCCGAGATCGTGCAACAGAGCTTTCGCAATTCGAGTTTCTATCCGCTGGCGAGCGGCTTGAGCGGGACGCTGTCGACCTACGGGTTGCAGGCATCCGGACCCGTGGCCAACGGCTTGACTTGGCAGTCGCGGCTGGGTTTCGGCCGCGCCAGCGACCATTACGGACCCTATGGCTACGATGTTTATGCAGCCGACCTTTGGCTGCCGTGGAATTTCTCGTTCCCCGGCGATGGCCGCATCTGGACGCTGATCCCCTCGGCCGGGGTGAGCCGCTGGCTCTACGCCGCTCCCGATCCGAACATCAATCCGAAAGTCGCAGCCCGCAGCACCGAATGGCGCGTCGGCCTCGGCCTGGATATTCCATTGTGGAAGCAGGTTGCGCTGGGAACGCGGGTGCAATACCGCGCCGATCGATCCAATATTCCGGCATTCACGATGCACGACCTTTCCGTCTCGGCCGGACCGACGTTCAAATTCTAAGAGGCAGGCCATGCGCGCTTACGGAATTTTCGCTGTATTGCTGGCAATGACCGCGCTGACCGGCGCGCCTGTCGCGGCGCAACAGGTTGGCACCGCGACTGCGGTCAATCCGCTGTCGGAGAGCACGCCGCCCGGCGCCGCGACGGTGCCGCTGACGGTCGGCGCGCGCATCATCCACAAGGAGCGCATTCATACGACGCCGAGCGGGACCGTTCAGCTCGCTTTCCTCGATAAAAGCACGCTGAGCATCGCACCCAATACCAGCATCGTGATCAACGACTTCGTCTACGACCCCAATTCCCGCAAGGGTCACATGCTGGCCTCGCTCACCCAAGGTGCGCTCCGCTTCGTCGGCGGTGCGCTAAGCCACGAGGGCGAGGCGACGATTGCGACTCCCGCCGCCGCGATCGGCATTCGCGGCGGAACGGTCACAATTGTCATTGACCGCACCGGCGTTCACGTCATCGACCAGTTCGGTATCGTCACCATCCACAATGGCGCCGGCACCACGGTGCTGAGCCGTCCGGGCTTCGAGGTGACGGTGCTGAGCTGGACCACGCCGCCGGGCCAGCCGGAGCGAGTGACTTTGACCGAAATCGATCGCTTGTTGGCGCTATTGACGAGCAAGCCGGGACAGAACGGGGGCGTACCGGGATTGCACACTGTCAACATCGGCGAATGCGGCGTGCTGGGATTGCGCAGCAACAATTGTCCCGACACGCCATGGGTGCCCACCGACGCCGGCTTGAACGACGCCAATCAGATCATCACGCAGGGAACGCAGCTGGGAACGGGCACAACGCAGCCCCGGCCTCCCACCCATTGAGCGCGATCGAAGTCGAGGACGCAATCGCGCGTGCCTACCACAGGCTGGGCCATATCAAGACCGCGCCCGAGACCAAAAGCAGCATCATAATGATGCGCGAATAGCTACGGTCAGCGATCCGCCGGTAGATGAGAGCGCCGAGCCGCGCGCCGACGATAGCGCCCGGAATCGCCGCGATCGCCGCTACAGCAACCTCACGGGTCAAAAAGCCCGAAACCGCGTGCGAAACGAGCGCCAGCGACAGGATCGCCAGATATCGAGCACGGTGAGCGCGGTGCCGAAGCCCGTCAGTCCATTGACTGGACCGCCGGCCAACGCGCCGGCGCAGACGATGACGATCTGCTCTGACCCCATCGTGCTAACCGCGCAACGCGACCATTTGGCCGCCGTCGGCGACGATGGTGGCGCCGGTCATGAAGCGCCCGGCGTCGGAGACCAGCAGCAGCAGCGGACCGTCGAGATCGCGTTCTTCGCCGAAGCGGCCGATCGGGATTTCGCGCTTGAGCGCCGCACCGCGCTCGCTTTGCAGGTAGTCGCGGTTGAGCTCGGTGACGATCCAGCCCGGCGCGATGGCATTGACGCGGATGCCCTTGAACGCGAGTTCGAGCGCCAGCGCCTTGGTGAGCTGGATCACGCCGGCTTTGGCCGTGGCATAGGCGATGACGCCCTTGTCGACGCCGAAGCCGAGCACGGACGCGATATTGACGATGGCGCCGCCGACACCCGCCGCCAGCATGCGGCGCGCCGCTTCCTGCGCGCAAAAGAACACTGCGTCGAGATTGATCGAAAGGATGCGCCGCCATTCCTCCTCGGTAAGGTCTGTGGCGCGGCCCGAACTCGCCACGCCGGCATTGTTGACGAGGATGGTCACGGTGCCGAAAGCCTTTTCCGCGGCGTCGAACGCGGCCCGCATCACGGCGCGGTCGCGCACGTCGGCCTCGGCGGCAATGGCCTTGCCGCCGGATTTTTCAATGCGCGTCCTTAAGGCATCTAGACGATCAGCGCGCCGCGCCACCAGCACGACCGCAGCCCCGCTCGCCGCCAACACTTCGGCAAAACGGGCACCGAGCCCGCTCGACGCACCGGTCACCAAAGCGACCCTGCCGTAAAGATCGAAGATATCTGCTGTAGTCATGATGGATGTGCGCCCCGCACAATTCCGTGATTAGTTATACCTGTTCGAAAATTATAGTCGAATGCCGAAGCTGACGGGTATCGGCATGCTTGAGAGCCCGGACACATCGTAACAATTGCGAAGGAAATTTCACGGCCCGTTAATTTACGCGGAAGCCACGCGTAATTAGCGTAACAACTAATTATCGGTTTCCGGCCATGCTGCAACCTGTTTCGCTTTAGCAGGTCCCGATATCGTGCATATCGCAGTTGTCGATCCAAGTCGCACAGTTTTGAAGGCGGTGTCGCAGCTTCTCGAAAGTGGCGGCCACGTCGTCAGCGCATTCACCGACGGTCAGGAAGCGCTGGATCATATCAAATCTCAGCCGGATGTCGACGCGCTAGTCACTAGCGCCGAGCTTGCTTCCATATCTGGCCTCGAATTGTGCTGGGAAACCCGGTTGCTCTCAGGTCACGATCGGGCGATCTACATCATTCTCATGTCGTCCAACTCCGAGCAAAAACATCTTATCAGCGCTCTCGACAGCGGAGCCGACGAATTTATCAGGAAACCGCCTATCGGCGAAGAACTCTATGCGCGATTGCGTTCGGCCGAACGACTGCTCCGCTTGCAGCGTGAGCTCATTCGATTGGCGATGACCGATCCATTGACCGGGGCATTCAATCGTCGCGCGTTTTTTGAGAAGGCAAATCAAGCCTGCAAGGCGGATACGATTGCCGTGCATCGCACTGCAATCATGTTTGATGTGGACCATTTCAAGCGCGTGAACGACACCTACGGGCACGACATCGGCGATCAGGTTCTTCGCAGCATCGGCCGGGAGGCCATAAGCGAACATGCGATGTTTGGCCGCCTCGGCGGCGAAGAGTTTGCCATCCTGCTCGACGGCTCGAATGTCCAAGCTGGCACGGAGCATGCCGAACGCCTGCGCGTCAAACTTGGCGCGCTGTCATTCGAAACGGCGCCCGGCAAAATGTCGGTGACGTGCAGCTTCGGCGTCGCGGAATGGCAACCGGGCGAGACCGTCGACCGGCTTCTTAAACGCGCCGACGCCGCGCTCTATAGAGCCAAAAACGGCGGACGCAATCGCGTGGTGGCCGCGGAGCAGGCCGAGGCCGAGGCCGCCAACGCCGACGAACAATGGTCGGGCCTGCTGCGGTCGGACCCACGCAAAACAGCCGGCGTGCACGCCAACTCGCAGCTGTTACCGCCTCATACCGATCTGCTCGCCACATGGCCGGGCAATGTGGAGGAGACCATGTCTCAGTTGCCGGACAATACCATTGGCCAGCCCGGCCGCCGTGCCTTCGTGCTCGACGATGAGGCTCAGATTGGCGCGCTCGTCTGCAAGGTGCTGGAGACGTGCGGGCTTACATCTCGGCAATTCACGTCTCCTACGCCGTTCCTGGCCGAGATTAAGGCATCGCCTCCCGAACTTGTCGTACTCGACCTTGCGCTCGGCCAGTCCGATGCGGTGGAAGTCATCCATAATCTTGAAGTCGCCAAATATCGTGGCAAGGTCCTCCTCATCAGTGGGCGCGACGAGACGACGCTCAATGAAATCACGCAGATCGGCGAAAAGCACGGTCTAATCATGTTGTCGCCGCTGAAAAAGCCATTCCGTCCTGGAGACGTTCGGCAACGACTGGCAAGCCAAGTGACCGCGGCCGGATCTACGGTCCGCACCTCTAAGACCGTTAGTGGCGTGAACAAGACGGCCGCTATCCACGTGGTGGAGGCACTGCGCAACAACTGGCTGGAGCTGTGGTATCAGCCCAAGATTGATCTTAAGACATCGAAGGTGTGCGGAGCCGAAGGCTTAATTCGGGCGCGGCACCCGCTGCAGGGCATCATTCTGCCCGAAAATCTCCTGCCACCGGCCGGCGATCCGGATTACCAGCCATTGACCCATTTCGTCATCGACCGCGCCATGACCGACTGGTCTCGATTCGCGCAGCAGGGCCTCCTCTTGAACTTGTCGGTCAACGCGCCCGCATCGGTGATTCATTCTCCCGCATTCATAGCGCAGATCCGATCTGCGCTGCCGAAGGATCCGAAATTCCCCGGTCTTACCATTGAGGTCACGGAGGATGAGATTATCCGCGACGGCGAATGGGCACGGGAAGTTGCAAGCCAATTGAAGCTCTACAATGTCGATCTCTCGATCGACGATTTCGGGGCAGGTTACGCTTCGCTGTCTCGCCTTAACGACCTGCCTTTTGTCGAGGTGAAGATCGACCGCAGCTTTGTTTCGGGCTGCTCGGCGAATCAACTCAAGCGCAGTCTTTGTCAGACCGTTGTCGATCTGGCTCATCGGTTCGGCGCGACGGCCTGCGCCGAAGGCGTGGAGACCGTCGAAGACCTGCGCGCGGTTATGGCTATGCAGTGCGACACCGCACAAGGGTTCCTGTTTGCAAAACCTATGCCCGCGGCGGACTTCACTGCGACGGCTCTTGTCGGAAGCACCCGTGCGGTGCGAGCGATTTTGCAAGCATCGGCCGGTAATGATCCGCCACTGGCACAAGGCGCTTAGCGGCGCATGCATTCATTCGAGTAATCGATATGTCGGACGCCAAGACTTTGGCTGCGCGCCCGCCGGCGGGGATTATCGCCCTGTGCTTGACCGTCGTTGCAATGCTTTGGGCAGCGCCGTTCTTCGATGTCGATCGCTCGGAGGCGGCCGTAAGGCAGTCCGGAAGCATAGGCAGCGAAATCGCGCGCAGCACGCCGGGCGGCATAATAACGCGGGTCCATGGGTTTTCGCCGGCTCCGGAATTTCCGCATGCAGCGGCCGTCGGTCTCGCGACCGCCGACGCGCTCGTCCCGATTTGGCACCGAAGAATTTGGTATCCCGCAGTCGGCGGGGTTCTCACTCTCATCCTCGTCACTTTGACCTGGTTTCTCGCGCGCGGAGCCAAACGGCGACGAGGACGGCAGTTGAACTTATTCGCCGACGAGAGGGTCAAAGAACAGAAGACGTTGCTCGACATGGCTTTGAACAACATGCGTCATGGGCTGCTGATGTTCGACAGCAGGGGCCGGGCTCTCGTTGTCAATCGACGTTACGCCGAAATGTACGGACTGTCGCCGGAGGCGGCAAAGCCGGGTTGCACCGTCCGCGAACTGCTTGAGCTGCGCGCCGCAAGTGGCACGTTCGCCGGCAACATCGACGAGTACATCGAGAACCATTTCGTGAATGATCGGGTGGTGGACTGGACATACGGCCTTCCCGACGGACGTTCAATTCGCGTCGTGAACGGATTTTTGGACAATGGTGGATGGGTCTCCACACACGAGGATGTCACGCTACAGCGTAAGGCGGAAGAGGAACGGGACCGCAATCGCGAGTTTTTGGATCGCATCATCGATAACATCACGATAACGATCCAAGTAAAGGACGCACGCACCTTGCGCTACGTCCTAGTCAACAAGGCGGCTGAAAAACTTTGGGGCGTGTCTCGCGATCGATTTATCGGAAAGACTCCGCATGAGATTTTCGACAAAAAATTCGCCGATACTATCGTCGAGCATGATCGCCAATTGCTCGCGTCGAGGTCGAATTTCTTCGTTCCCGAGCATAAAATCGAGACGCCCTGCAACGGCACGCGCATAGTTACGTCTAATCGCATCGCAGTGCGCGATAACAACGATGAGATACAATATCTGGTGGGTGTCGTCGAGGACATGACCGAGCGCAAAGCGGTTGAGGATCAGCTTCGGCAAGCGCAGAAGATGGAGGCCATCGGAAACCTGACCGGCGGGGTAGCCCATGACTTCAATAATTTGCTCACGGTCATCATGGGTAATCTTGATTTGCTGCAGGAGGACGTTGCCGGCAACCCGGCGGCCGAAGAGAAGATCGACGTTATTCTGGAGGCGGCCGAGCGGGGAGCCGATCTCACGCGCCACATGTTGGCTGTCTCGCGTCGCCAACCGCTGCAAGCAAAGGAAGTCGACGTCAATGCGTTGATCGCAACGACGATGCGACTGCTCAGCCGCACATTGGGCGGGAACATCTCCGTCGTCGTCGAAGCCATGGCCGATCCCCCGATCGCATTGGTCGACTCAGCTCAGCTCGAAACCGCGCTTTTGAATATTGCGATCAACGCCCGCGATGCGATGCCAAGCGGCGGCACCCTGGCCATAAGCACCCGAGTGACGGCGCTCGACGAGACATATGCGGCACTCCATCCAGGTGTCGCAATCGGTTCTTATGTAACGATCGAACTGGCCGATACCGGGATCGGCATGTCGCCTGAGCTGCTCGAACGCATTTTCGAGCCATTTTTCACCACCAAGTCGGCGGGGCAAGGCACCGGGCTCGGTTTGAGCATGGTCTATGGTTTCATCAAGCAGTCCGGCGGGCACATTTCCGCCTACAGCGAGCTTGGGCGGGGGACCGTATTCAGGCTGTTCCTGCCGGTCGCTCGGCCGCTGACCGCGCAACCAGCGGCGGAATCAATTGCACCACCGGTCGGGAAGCCATCCGGCAACGAAGTCATTCTGGCGGTGGAGGATAACCCCGAGATCCGGGCCACCGTCGTCCGCCAATTGCGCGACCTCGGCTACCGTGTTTACGAAGCCGAGAGTGCAGATGCGGCTCTCAAAATTCTCGATGCCAGCGAGCCAATCAATTTGCTGTTTACCGACATGATCATGCCGGGCGGGCTCAACGGCAAAGAGCTTGCCACCAAGGCGCGCGCCAGACGCACCGACCTCCGGGTGCTATTCACGTCGGGATTTCCGGGAACACCGACGGGTCACGGAGCTAAGCTAGAGCCTGGCGACGTGCTCCTAAGCAAACCGTACCGCAGACAGGATTTGGCCAAGGCGGTCGAAGCGGCGCTTCTCGCACCACGATAGGATCCAAATTCTTTTGCGGTTGTGACTACGTCTCTCGCCGCGATATAATGGCGGTTACTGATCTCCGGGATGAAAAGCCTGCCATGGCGCATAATCGCGAAGAATATCATGATCACGACGACGACCATCACCAGCACGGCTCGGAGCTGTCCGAGATGCAATTGCGCGTGCGCGCGCTGGAAACCGTGCTGGCCGAAAAGGGCTATATCGACCCGGCCGCGATCGACGCCATCATCGAGGCCTACGAGACCAAGGTCGGCCCGCATGTCGGCGCGCGGGTCGTCGCCAAGGCCTGGAGCGACCCGGCGTTCAAGCAGGCGCTCCTTATCGATGCGAGCAAAGCGGTGAGCCCGCTCGGCCTGCTCAACCGCATCGGCGATCATCTGATCGCGGTCGAGAATACGCCGAAGCTGCACAACATGATCGTCTGCACGCTATGCTCCTGCTATCCGTGGGAAGTTCTCGGCCTGCCGCCGGTCTGGTACAAATCGGCACCCTATCGGTCGCGCGCGGTCAACGATCCGCGCGGCGTGCTCGCCGATTTCGGCGTCACGCTGCCGGCCGAGACCGCCATCCGCGTTTGGGATTCCACCGCTGAAACACGCTTCATGGTCTTGCCGGTGCGGCCCGCCGGCACCGAAGGTTGGAGCGAGGAAAAATTGGCGGCGCTGATCACGCGCGACAGCATGATCGGCACCGGGCTGCCCAAAAATCCGAAGGCGATCGCGTGACGGACGGCATCCACGATATGGGCGGCATGCACGGCTTCGGCAAAGTCGAGCCCGAACCGAATGAGCCCGTTTTTCACGCCGAATGGGAAGGCCGTTGCCTCGCACTCAATCGCGCCATGGGCTACACCGGCATTTGGACGATCGACCAAACGCGCGCCGGCATCGAAGAGCTACCGCCTGATGTCTATCTGTCGAGCTCCTATTACAGGAAATGGGCGCTGCGGCTGGAAAATCTCGTTGTCGAACGCGGTCTTGCCGGCGCCGACGAGATCAATGCCGGTCACGCGCTGCGCCCCGGCAAGGTGCTCAAGCGAAAGCTTGCCGCGGCGGAGGTGCCGAACACGCTGACGCGCGGTTCCTTTGCCCGGCCGACGCAGGCGCCGGCGCGCTTTGCGCCCGGCGACCGCGTGCGCACCAAGAACATCCATCCGGCTACCCATACCCGCCTGCCGCGCTATGCGCGCGGCCGCGTCGGCACCATCGAGGCCTTGCGCGGGTGCCACGTCTTTCCCGACACGGCCGCGATCGGCAACGGCGAAGATCCGCAATGGCTCTACACGGTGCTGTTCGATGGCCGCGAGTTGTGGGGCGACTGCGCCGAGCCGTCACTTAAAGTGTCTATCGAGGCGTTCGAGCCGTATCTGGAGCCGGCATGAGCACCGACGCCGCCACGTTGAGCGCGACGCGATCCGTACAAAGCATCCCGCGCAACGCCGAAGGTCCTGTGTTCCGCGCGCCGTGGGAGGCAGAAGCCTTCGCCTTGGCGCTGGCGCTCCACGAACGCGGCCTGTTCACCTGGACGGAATGGGCGACGACGCTCGGCGACGAGATCAAGAAAGCGCAAGCCGCCGGCGATCCCGACACCGGGGAGACCTATTATCACCACTGGCTCGCCACGCTCGAACGCGTCGTCGCCGCCAACGGCCTGGCCGAGACGGAGAAATTGACACGCGCCCGCGAGGCGTGGCAGCGCGCGTGCCTGCGTACCCCGCACGGCACGCCGATCGAACTGCGCCCGGACGATTTCGCCGCATAGCATCGCCGACAAACCCGGTTTCCGCGAAGCTTTGGGTCGCCTATACTGTCGTTAGAAAGTGGAGGAAGGTATGTCAGCGCAAACCACGTCCAGTCGAAGCACCGGGAAAGACGTCAAAATTCACGCGACCGGCGGCGGCGAGTTCGATTGTTATGTGGTCACGCCCAAAACGGACGCCGCCGCGCCGGCGATGGTGCTCACCTCCGCCATTCATGGCGTCGATGCCGACCTTCGCGCCATTGCCGACGAATTCGCGGCCGACGGATATATTGTCGCCGCCCCGGATTTATTCTGGCGAACGATCCCGGGGCCGCTGTCCCGTGACGACGAACGCGCCCGGGAACGCTCGCAACCGCGCCTCGAACGCATCAAGACCGGCGAAACCGACCTCACCGACACGCTGAGTTATCTGCGCACGCTGCCGCAATTCAACGGCCGCGCCGCGGTAATGGGATTCTGCTACGGCGGGCCTTACGCCATCATCGGGCCGAAGCGATTAGGCTTTGCCGCGGGCCTTTCCTGTCATGGCACCCGCATGCTCGATTACGTTTCGGAAATCGAGGGCGTGCGCGAGCCGATGTGCATTATGTGGGGCGAAAAAGACCACGCAGCGCCGGCGGAAGTGCTGGATGCCTATCGCGCCATCGCGTCGCGCATCAAGAATCTCGACCTGCACATTTTCCCGGGCGTGCTGCACGGCTATATGATGCCGGACGCCGCGCAGGCGTTCCACCGGCAATCGCGCGATTTTTCCATGGCGCGGGCGAGGGCGATCCTCGACGGGCTGCGCAACGGGAGTGCGTCGCTGCGTCAAGCGTCCTAAAGCATCCGCGGCAGACTCAATGCATCGCCGCGGCACTACGCGGCACGAGCGCGCCAGGATGGCGAATGACGCTGCCGGCGAGCCGGTGCGCGGCGCCGGCGCATGCGACCGGATCGCTACCGCTCATGCGTGCCGCGAGATAGCCGGCGTTAAAGCCGTCGCCGGCTGCGGTCGGATCGACCGGCACCAGGACTTCTGGCACCGGCACAAACTCCTGGGCGCCGCCTGTCGCCACCAGCGCACTATTGGGGCCGTTCTTGACCACGATCTCGCCGATGCCGAAGGCCTGCAGCCGCGCCACCGTCGCCTCCGGGCTGGGGTCGCCCCACAGCACAGCCTCATCGTCGAAAGTCGGCAGCGCGATGTCGACGCGTTTGAGCGCTTCGAGGAATACGGCGCGTGCGCGCTGCAGGTCACCTTTCCAGCCGCGCGGCCGGAAATTGCCATCGAAGGCAACCTTGGCGCCTTGCTGGCGCGCCACTTCGAGCACGGCAAACAGACGGCCAAGCCCGTTGTTCGAGTAAAGCGACAGGGTGATGCCGGTGAAATAAATGAGCCGCGCCGTGGTAAGGCTTTCGGCAACCCGCATCCAGTCGGGCAGTTCGAACAATTCGCGCGCCGGAGCGCCCTCGCGCCAGGTGCGCAGGTTCCGTGCCCCGGCAGCGCCGTTTTCGATCAGGCACAGAGCCGGCAGGCGGCCGGGCACGCGCACAATGAGATTTGACGCCACGCCTTCCGCGGCCGCAAGCGCCACCGCGCTGTCGGAATAGGGATCGTCGCCGACGGCGCTGGCGAAGCCCACCTCGATGCCGGCGCGCGCCAGATAGATGGCGGTGTTGAAGACATCGCCGCCGCACGATAGGGCGAACGTGCCGTCCGCGCCGCGCGCCAATTCGATCAAGACTTCGCCGACGCAAATGGCGCAGGCTTTTTGCTCGGTCATGCGGCTCGCTCTTCGACTACCTCTCCTCGGCGGGGCGAGGAGAAACACCTGGCCTTATCGAGACTGGGCCGTGGATTGGCAATGCCAGCGCCTGGTAATGCTCGCAATGCCGAAGCATGATCCGGAAAAGACACCGGTTTTCCGAAAAGATCATGCGCAACGAGATATTTAGACCATGATCCGATTCAATCTAATCGGAACGTGGTCTGGACGGACTGGGCAATGCGGGCCATTCACGACTGGTATCCGCCATCCGTAATGTTATATTATAACAGTTTGAAATGTCCTCCTGGACCGGGAATTTCATGAGCCATCACCACCATGGCGGCGAACCGCATCCCTCGCCGGCGATCGCACCGTCACTATTGCGGCTATCGGTGCCGCGGCGACTTGCAGTCGCCGGCGTACTGATCGCGCTGATCTGGACCGCATTCATTTGGGCGACGCGGTGAGCATGCGATGACAGCGTTGCGGTTCCACGATCTCACGGTCGGCTACGAGCGCCACCCGGCCGTGCACCATCTCGAGGGTGCGGTTGAGAGCGGCGCTCTCATGGCCGTCGTTGGACCGAACGGCGCCGGCAAGTCGACACTGTTCAAGGCTATCGCCGGCCTATTGAAGCCGCTCGCCGGATCGATCGAGCGCGACGGGCTCGACCCCCGCGATATCGCCTATCTGCCGCAGGTGCCGGAGATCGACCGTTCGTTTCCAATCACGGTCTACGACATGGTGGCAATGGGGCTGTGGCGCAGCCGGGGCGTGTTCGGCGGCATCGGCGGCAATGATCGGAAGATCATTGAGGCGGCGATCGCCGCAGTGGGTTTGACCGGATTCGAGCGGCGCGCCATCGGCACACTCTCCGGCGGGCAGATGCAGCGCATGCTATTCGCGCGGGTGCTCGTTCAGGACGCGCGCGTCATCGTGCTCGACGAACCGTTTGCCGCTGTCGATGCCAAAACCTCGGTTGACCTTTTGGAACTGATGCGGCGTTGGCATAAGGAAAGCCGCACCTTGCTGGCGGCGTTGCACGATATCGAGCTGGTACGCGCGAATTTTCCGGAGACTTTGCTGCTGGCCCGCGAGCCGGTGGCATGGGGCGCCACGGCAAGCGTTCTGACTGCGGAGAATCTCAATAAAGCACGCTTGATGTGCGAGGCTTTTGACGAGAGCGCGGAAGCCTGCGCCGCGCCCGAGGTGGCTTAGACGCAATGCTGTCCCACTATTTGCTTGAGCCTCTTGCCGAGACTACCGTCCGGCACTCGCTGGCAGCCATCCTTGCGTTGGCGCTCGGCGCGGGTCCGATCGGCGTATTTCTGATGCTGAGGCGCATGAGCCTGATCGGCGATGCGATGTCACACGCCATTTTACCGGGCGTTGCGATCGGCTTTCTTGCCGCCGGATTGAATGTCTTTGCCATGACTCTTGGCGGTCTTGTCGCGGGTCTTCTCATTGCGCTTTTGGCCGGGGCGGTCAGCCGGGCTACCGCGTTGCAAGAGGACGCATCGCTCGCGGTGTTTCTGCTCGTATCGCTGGCCTTCGGCGTAGTGATCGTGACGATCAACGGCATCGACATCGAGCGGCTCATGACGTTCCTGTTTGGTGAGGTGGCGGCAAAGATGAGCGCCGAAAAGCTCCTCGTCATTGCCGTCAATGCGACGATCAGCCTTGTCGCGCTGGCATTGATCTATCGGCCGCTGGTGCTTGGTTGCGTCGATCCAGGCTTTCTGCGTTCGGTCAGCCGCGCGGACGGCATTGCGCATCTGACCTTTCTGGCGGTGTTGGTGCTCAACCTGATCAACGCTTTTCATGCGCTCGGCACCCTGCTCGGCGTTGGTATCATCATCATCCCGGCCAGTACCGCACGGTTCTGGACGCGCGATGTCTCAACGATGATCGTGCTGGCAACCGCGACCGCCTTATTTTCCGGCTTCGCCGGACTGCTTTTTGCCTTTCACGTGAAGATTCCCTCCGGACCTGCGGTGACCCTAATTGCCGGACTTCTCTATGCCGGGTCGGTGCTGTTTGGGCGGATCGGCGGAATAGTCTGGCAGGCGTTCCCCGGCCGCCATCTGGAGGCCTAACCGCGCCGCGATGTCGGCCCGCCGCGAGCATGACCCCGAAAAAGCCTGCCCCCGGACCCCGATCCGGGGGGTGGAACCCGGTTTTCGGAAAAGATCATGCGCAAACAAGAGGCTAGAGCGGGACACTGACATGATTCAAGCAAATCGCATCCCGCTCTAGTTCGGTTTGAGCAGCGCCACCAATCTTTTCTTCTCCGCGACGTCCTTGGCAATATTTCTGGCGAAGCCCGCGCTGTCGGCAAAATACCCGGCCGGCTGCAGCGTGTTCTTGACCACGCGTTGCGCGGCGTCGGTCTTCATGATCGCGATGCAGGCGGTTTCCAGCTTATGCGTAACGCCGGCCGGGATGCCGGCCGGTCCCAACAATCCGCCGAAGCTCAGCGGCGCCACGTCGTAGCCCTGCTCCTTGAAGGTCGGCACGTCGGGCAGCGAGGGATTGCGCGTCTCGGCGAACAATCCCGGCATGGCAAGCCCGCTGCCGGCCGCGGTGGTCAGCGGTACGGCGGCGAAGTCGATCTGGCCGGATCGCACGTTTTGAATTTCGTCCGCCGGGCCCTTGAACGGCACGTCGTTGAATTGGACCTTGGCCTCATCCGCCAATTGGATCATGGCGAGATGCGGGATCGTCGCAATACCGGGGATGCCGACGTTCAGCGCGCCCGGTTTCTTCTTCGCGGCCGCGATCAGATCGCGCGCCGACTTCAGGGGCGAATTCGGCGGCACGACGACGACCTGATCGTTCTTGAAAGTCTGGCAGATCGGCGTGAACGATTGGTGGGTGTATCCGGTCTCCTTGTTGGTGAGCGGCTGCACGGTGATCGAATAGATCGCGGTGTGCAGCAGCGTATAGCCGTCGGGGTTGGCGCGGGCGACATCGGCGGTGCCGAGAACACCGTTGGCGCCAGGCTTGTTGACAATGATGAAGGGTTTGCCGAGCCGCGACGAAAAACCATCGGCGAGCACGCGCCCCAAAATGTCCGCGCTCGATCCAGCCGTGGCTGGAGCGATGATTTGGACGACGCGCTCGGGGTAGCCCTGCGCCACAGCCCCGCTGGCGACGACGACCGCCATGGTCAGGCCAATGGTCAAGCTCGCGCCAACGGCGATGATCGCATCGTTCCGCATGTTCCCTCCCTGTCCTTATTCGCGGTCGGCAACGATAGCCGAAGCGGCACCCCGATCAAGCCGCCCGGTCGGCGGCCAGGGGTCGCGGCGACCGCATGAGCGTCGGTGATGCAAGACCCGCCGGATACCTATATAGGAGGAGCCAACGGAGGGACGAAATGACCGAGGCAAAAGTCCAAGAAAAGGTACCGGAAAAAGCCCAGGAAAAGGTGCCCGTGACCGTGCTAACGGGCTATCTGGGCGCCGGCAAGACCACGCTCCTCAACCGCATCTTGTCCGAGCCGCACGGCAAGAAATACGCCGTGATCGTCAACGAATTCGGCGAAATCGGCATCGACAACGACCTCGTCGTCGGCGCCGACGAGGAAGTGTTCGAGATGAACAACGGCTGCATCTGCTGCACCGTGCGCGGCGACCTGGTGCGCATCCTCGACGGGCTGATGCGGCGAAAAGGTAAGTTCGACGCCATCATCATCGAGACCACCGGGCTCGCCGATCCCGCGCCGGTGGCGCAAACATTCTTCGTTGACGAGAATGTCGGACGCAAGACCAGACTCGATGCGGTGGTGACGGTCGCCGACGCCAAATGGCTCAACGACCGGCTCAAGGACGCCCCCGAAGCCAAGAATCAGATCGCCTTCGCCGACGTGATCCTGATCAACAAGACGGATCTGGTTTCGCCGCAGGAACTCGATGACGTCGAGGCGCGCATCCGCGGCATCAACCCCTACGCCAAGCTGCACAAGACTGAACGCGCCCAAATTCCGCTCGAAGCAGTGTTGGGCCGCAACGCCTTCGATCTCGACCGTATCCTCGATCTCGAGCCGGCCTTTCTCGAAGGCGACGATCACGACCATGAGCGCCATCACGATCGTGAGCATCACGATCACGATCATGATCACGATCGTCACCATGACCACGATCACGGCCACACCCATAGCCATTCGCACGGCGGCCTCAAGCACTATCACGACGAGGAGATGCAATCGATTTCGCTGAAAAGCGACAAGCCGCTCGATGCGGACAAATTCTTTCCGTGGGTGCAGGACCTGGTGCAGAAGGAGGGTCCGAACATTTTGCGCTGCAAGGGCATCCTGTCTTTCAAGGGCGACGACCAGCGCTTCGTCTTCCAGGGCGTGCACATGATCCTCGATGGCGATCATCAGCGGCCTTGGATCAATGACGAGAAGCGGCAAAGCCGCATCGTCTTCATCGGCCGCAACCTGCCGGGCAAGAAGATCACCGAAGGTTTTGAGAGTTGCCTGGCCTGATCTTGCCTCTCCTTGTGGGGACAGCGCCGACCGATTTCCATGACCGACACCCGCAGCGACACCGTCTCCGTTGTCGAACGCACACACGCTGTCGAGGCGGACGGTGCTGTCTTCGCCGCGCATTTTCTCGGCCGCACCGCCGTCTTCGTGCTCGGTGAAGAAGCGATGGTGTTCGCCGAACCGGACAGCGAGCTACGGCGCATGGCAGTGCATGGCGGCGCGATCCTCGCCACCGCGGCCGATGCCGAACGAATCGTCAGCGGCGGCGATGACGGCAAGCTGATCGCGACCGACGCCAAGGGCCAAAGCCGTACACTCGCGACCGACGCCAAGCGTCGCTGGATCGACCATGTCGCGCTCGGGCCGGACGGCGCGGTGGCCTGGTCGGCTGGCAAGACGGCGTTCGTGCACCCCCACCCTGCCCTCCCCGGTTTACGGGGAAGGGAGGAGCCGGTGCGCGAATTCGAAGCGCCCTCGACCGTCGGCGGGCTCGCTTTCCTGCCCAAGGGTTTTCGGCTCGCGATCGCCCATTACAACGGCGCCACGCTGTGGTTTCCGAACGCGGCGGGGGCAACGCCGGAAAAGCTCGAATGGAAGGGCTCGCATCTCGGCGCCGCGGTGAGCCCGGACGGCCGCTTCCTCGTCACCACCATGCAGGAGCCGATGCTGCACGGCTGGCGGCTGGTCGATCGCCAGCACATGCGCATGTCCGGCTACAGCGCGCGGGTCACCTCGTTCAGCTGGACGCTCGGCGGTCATTGGCTGGCGACCTCCGGCGCGACCCAGCTCATCCTGTGGCCGTTCCAGAGCAAAGAGGGCCCGATGGGCAAGCAGCCGCGGCTGTTGGCGCCCTCCGAACAGCGCATCGCGGTCGTCGCCTGCCATCCCAAGCAGGACATCGTCGCCGCGGGCTACGGCGATGGCATGGTGCTGCTGGTACGGATCGAAGACGGCGCCGAGATTCTGGCCAAGAAACCCGGCGACACGTCGGTCACCGCGCTCGCCTGGAGCGGCGATGGACTGTTCTTGGCGTGGGGCACGGAGAGCGGCGAGGCGGGAATCATCGACCTCACCTGAACGGCCGCGGCCGGAACCGGCCCCTTCGCCCGTCGTTATCCCGGGATGAACTTGATCGTTAAATTGTTTTTCGCCGTGATTCTCATCACAGAGGTAGTGCGCTCGGCTGCTTTCGCACAGGCGCTGACCGAAGATCCAAATGCCTGCGCCGATACCGCGCATGGCTCATCCAACCAGACTTTGAGCGAAAAGCTCGACCGATCGAACGGAGTGATTTGTCCGCCCAACGTCGATCCGGGCATCAAGGCGCCGACGCCGAGCACCGGCACAATGCCGATCATCCGGCCGCCCGGCAGCCCCGGCGGCAATCCCGACGTCCAGCCGAAATAGAGCAGCTCAGATCACATATTGCCGCAACGGCGGATAGCCGTTGAAGCCGACCGAGGAATAGGTCGCCGTATAGGCGCCGGCCGCCTCGATGAGGACCTTGTCGCCGATGGCGAGCGACACCGGCAGCGGGTACGGCGTCTTTTCGTAGAGCACGTCGACCGAATCGCAGGTCGGGCCGGCGATGATGCAGGGCGACATTTCATCGCGATCATGCGTGGTGCGGATCGGATAGCGAATCGATTCGCCGATGGTCTCGGCGAGGCCATGGAACTTGCCGATGTCGAGATAGACCCAGCGCACCTCGTCTTCGGGGCTGCGCTTGGCGATCAGCACCACCTCGGCTTCGATGATGCCGGCATTGCCGACCAGCCCGCGGCCGGGCTCGACGATGGTGTTGGGCAGGTTGTTGCCGAAATGCTTGCGCAGCGCCTTGAAGATCGCCTTGCCGTAGCTCTCGAGCTTCGGCGTTTTGCGCACGTATCGGGCGGGAAACCCCCCTCCGAGATTCACAATCGAAAGCGCAATGCCGCGTTCCGCGCAGGTGCGGAACACCGCCGCGGCCGAGGCCAGAGCGCGGTCCCAGGCTTCGACATTATGCTGCTGCGAACCGACGTGGAAGGAAATGCCGTGCGACACGAGCCCATTCCTGTGCGCATGTTCCAGAATATCGGCGGCATAAGCGGGCTCGCAGCCGAACTTGCGCGACAGCGGCCATTCGGCGCCGGAGCCGTCGCAATGGATGCGGCAGATCACGCGGCTGCCAGGCGCGGCGCGCGCCACCTTTTCGACCTCGGCCTCGCAGTCGACCGCGAACAGCGTGACGCCGAGCCGGAAGGCTTCAGCGATTTCGCGCTCCTTCTTGATAGTGTTGCCGTAGGAGATGCGGTCCGGCGTAGCGCCGGCGGCGAGCACGTCATGGGTCTCGGGCAGCGAAGCGACGTCGAAGCAGCAGCCGAGACCGGCCAACAGCTTGAGGATTTCCGGCGCCGGATTGGCCTTAACGGCGTAGAACACTTTGGTGTCAGGCAGCACTTTGGCGAAGTTTTGATAGTTCTCGCGCACGACGTCGAGATCGACGACGAGGCAAGGTCCGTTATCGGTGCGGTGCTTGAGAAATTCGCGGATGCGTGTGGTCATTCCACCCAGCTCCCTGATCCGGCAGGCGGCGTAGCCGCCGAGGTGAACCTCCTGCGACGTGCGAGTTTCCGCGTCATTGCGGAGCCACGTGCGTCGCCGCGATTGCTGCCTTGGTCCGGATGAGGGAAACCCCGTTCCGCACTGCTGGCAAAGATGGACAAGCCTTTCCGGTGTCCCCGGCATTGGCGCCGGCAGTAACCAAAAAAGCCCTTCCGTCGTTGCTTTAAGCCGCGTCGCCAGTGGAGAGCTGGCATTGCCGGTTTCGCCTCCGGCTGCCGGTCGCGGGTGCAAGGAAGTAGAGAGTCTCTTCCTTAGGCGGCTGTCCGGCCTCTTGTCCGGATGCCCACCGACCGACACACGGCCACAGGCACGTGCGAAATTGGGCATTGCGCAAATAAGCGATTTAGCCGAAGCGTGCAAGCTTTTTAGTTTTAAGGAAGTGTAAAACGCCGCTGCGGCTGTGGAGGACACGCCACAGCGGCGATGCAACGGCAGCGTCAGTCCGCCACGAACGGCTCGACGTGATGCGCGGCGCGCACGAACTGCACCATCACCGCGATGCCGCAGAGAATAAAGAGGCCGTCGAGCAGGCGCGCGCCGAGCGTGCCGAGCGCGAACAGGTTGGCGATCGCCCAGCTACCGGCAAACGCGGCGCCAAACACTTCCGCGCTGATCAGAATGGCCGCGCTGAGGACGGTCAGCACGTTCGGCCAGAGGATGCGCCGGGGGGGTGAAGCTGTAGAGCTGTCCATGGGGGCGTCCTCTGCGGAGGCGGAGAATTAAGCCGCGTCGCGCGCGGCTTTTGCCGACAACAAGCCGGCCTCGACCAGGGCCACGCGGATGCGCTCGATCTCGGCACGGCCGATTTTGACGAGCGGCGGCCGCACCACGGCGCGCGGCAGCCGGCCGAGCAGCACCAGGGCTTCCTTCATGCGGTTATGCATGTCGGCCCAGGGCTCGGAATAGAACACTTTCGCCAGCGGATAGATGCGGTCATTCAGCCGCCGCGCCTCGGCGAGGTCGTTGGCCTTCACCGCCCGGAACAGCGCCGCCTGCAGGTCGGCAATGACGCTGCCGGACCCGGAGAGCAGCCCGTTGCAGCCGAGCACCAGCGAGCTCAACAGCCAGGCGCTGTGGGTCGAGAGCACGTTGACCGGCCGCTTGAGGCTTTGCAGCTCGCGGACATGCATCTCGTGCTGCGGAACATTGCCGCACCAGTCCTTGATGCCGCGGATGGTCGGTACCTCCCCGACCATCTTGAGGAGCGTATCGCGCGGATAGCCCTGCCCGGTCGCCAGCGGATACTGGAACGCGATCAGCGGCAGGCTCGTTGCATCGGCAATGCGCTTGAAATGCTCGACCGCCATTGCCGGCGACTGACCGAGCGTGAACGGCGCCGGTGGGAAGACCAACAGCGCCGAGGCGCCGCCCTGCTCCGCCATGCGCGCGATGCGCGCGGCTTCGAGGCTGCCGTCGGCCCAGACGCCGTTGACGATCGGCAGCCGGCCGCCGATCTCGTCCTGCGCGATGTCGAGCACGCGGCGCTGCTCGTCGAAGCTGCAGGAAGCGACTTCGGTCGAATGGGCGTTTACGGTGATGGCGGAGAGCCCTTCGGTCGCCGCCACATCGGAGAGATGCTTACGGAAGCTCTTTTCATCGATCGCCAAGTCGTCCGTGAACGGCAGGATGACGGCCGGAATGACGCCGTGCGGCAGATAATTGGCGTGACGGGGCATTTTTCGGCTCTCCTTTTGGCGCTGCGCTTACAATGACATATATCACGCCTGCCCCACCCCTTGGTAAGACCCATCCCGATGCCTGAAGCGACTGAAATCCCTGGCGCCGCCAATCCGTTTTTCGAGGCCTGGAACACTCCGGAAGGGGTGCCGCCCTTCGGCCGCATTGCGCCCGGGCACTTCCGGGAGGCCTATGCGCGGGCGCTTGTCGAGCATGATGTCGAGATCGCGGCTATTGCGGGGAATACCGCGCCACCGAGCTTCGACAATACGATCGCCGCCCTGGAGCTGAGCGGGCGCGCGCTGGAGCGGGTCGGCAATGCGTTTCACCTCCTCGCCGGCGCCCATACCAACGACGCCTTGCTGGAAATTGAGCGTGAGCTTTCACCGCAGATTGCCCGGCATTGGAACAAGATTCATACCGATGCGGCGCTGTTCCGTCGCATCGATACGCTGATGCAGGAGGCCGAGCGCCTCGGGCTTAATGCCGAGCAAAAGCGGGTCACCGAGCGCTACCATATCAGCTCCCGCCGCTCCGGCGCCGCGCTCGACGGCGAGGCGAAAAAGCGCCTCGCCGCGATCATCGAGCGGCTCGCTGAGCTCGGCACCGCGTTCAGCCAGAATGTGCTCGCCGACGAGCGGGCGTTTACACTGCGGCTCAACGACGAGGCCGAGCTGGCGGGCCTGCCCGATTTCATGCGCGACGCGATGCGCTCGGAGGCGCGCGATCGCGGGCTCGACGGCTATGCGGTGACGCTATCGCGCTCCATCGTCGAGCCATTCCTGCAGTTTTCCGACCGGCGCGACCTGCGCGAAAAGGTCTTCCGCGGTTTTATCATGCGCGGCGACAATGGCGGGGCGACCGATAACAAGGCGCTGATTGTCGAGACGGTGCGGCTACGCGCCGAGCGGGCCCGGCTCCTCGGCTATGCCGATTTCGCCCATTACCGTCTTGACGACGCCATGGCGCGCACGCCGGCGGCGGCGCGAGGGCTGCTCGACGCGGTGTGGGCGCCGGCGCACTCACGCGCGCTTGCCGACCGCAACGCCATGCAGGCGCTGATCCAGGAAGAAGGCGGCAACTTCAAGCTCGAGCCATGGGATTGGCGCTATTACGCCGAGAAGCTGCGGCATCGGCTGTGCGAATTCGACGAGACCGCGATCAAGCCCTATCTCAACCTCGATCGCATGATCGAAGCCGCATTCTATACCGCGCAGCGGCTGTTCGGCTTGACCTTCGCCCGCGTGGACGTGCCGGTCTGGCATCCCGACGTACGGGTCTGGGAGGCCCGCGGCGCCGACGGCAACACGGTCGGCGTGTTTTTCGGCGACTATTTCGCCCGGCCGTCCAAGCACAGCGGCGCCTGGATGACCTCGTTGCGCGATCAGGAAAAGCTCGCGGGCGACATCCGGCCGCTGATCGTCAATGTCTGCAACTTCGCCAAAGCCCCCGACGGCGAGCCGACGCTGCTCAGCTTCGAGGATGCGCGCACGCTGTTCCACGAGTTCGGCCATGCGCTGCACGGGCTGCTCTCTTCCGTCACCTATCCGACCATCTCCGGCACCAACGTCGCCACCGATTTCGTCGAACTGCCGTCGCAGCTCTACGAGCATTGGCTGCAACAGCCGGAAGTCTTGCGCCGCTTCGCCCGCCACTACCGGACCGGCGAGCCGATGCCGGAGCAATTGCTGCAACGGCTTCTTGCCGCGCGCAATTTCAACAAGGGTTTTGCCACCGTCGAATACATCGCCTGCGCCATGGTCGATCTCGATTTCCATTCGCTGTCCCAGCCCGAGGACATCGATGCCACGACGTTCGAAGCCAAGGCGCTGTCGCGCATCGGCATGCCGGACGAGATCGCCATGCGGCACCGGCCACCGCACTTTGCCCATATCTTTTCCGGCGGCGGCTATGCCGCGGCCTATTACAGCTACATGTGGTCGGAAGTGCTCGACGCCGACGCCTTCGCGGCATTCGAGGAGACCGGCGACATATTCCATCCGGCAACGGCAAAACGGCTGCGCGAGGCGATCTATGCGGCCGGCGGATCGCAAGAGCCAGCCGATGCTTACAAAGCGTTTCGCGGCCGGTTGCCCAGCGTCGACGCACTCTTGCACAAACGCGGCTTCGAAACGAGCGCAGTGAACTGAACAACATGGATTTGCACAGCGCCGGCCATCGACGCGGCGTCGTCTGCGCGCCGCATTCTGCCGCCGTCGAAGCCGGCCGTGGCGTCCTCGCCGAGGGCGGCAATGCACCCGAAGCCATGGTGGCCATGGCCGCGGCGATCACCGCCGTTTACCCGCACATGAACCACCTCGGCGGCGACGGCTTCTGGCTCATCCGCGAGCCGTCGGGCCGCGTGCGCGCAATTATGGCGGCGGGACCCGCCGGGCAGATGGCGAAGCCTGAGCTTTATCGGGACTACGAGACAATCCCGACGCGCGGACCACTGGCGGCGCTGACCGTACCCGGCGCCATCGCCGGCTGGATGCTGGCGTTGGACGCTGCCAAGGCCCATGGCGGGAAACTGCCGCTGGCGGTCCTGCTCGCGCCGGCGATTGCACAGGCGCGCGACGGCTATGCGGTCACGCGCAGTCAGGCGCGGCTGACTCAGGAGCACATCGCCGATTTGAAGGATGTGCCCGGTTTCGCCGCCACATTTCTGGTCGACGGCAAGCCGCCGGCGGTCGGCGACAAATTGAAGCAGAACGCGCTCGCCGCCACGCTGTCGCATCTGGCGCATGCCGGTCTCGACGATTTTTACCGTGGCGATGTCGGACGCGAGATCGCCGCCGATCTCGATCGCATCGGCAGCCCGGTCACGCGCCTCGATTTGGAGCGCTACCGGGCGACGCTCGCCGAGCCGCTACGCGTCGCACTGCCGTCGGCCACGGTTTACAACACCGACGCGCCGACCCAAGGCGTCGTTTCGCTGATGATCCTGGCTTTGTTCGCGCGTTTGGGCGTGAGTGAAGCGGAAGGGTTCGATCACATTCACGGCCTGGTCGAATCGACCAAGCGCGCGTTGCACATGCGCGACCGCGTCGTCACCGATCCGCATTATCTGACGCATTCGCTCGATCGCGTTCTCGACGACCGCTCTATCGCCGACGAAGCGATGAAGATCGATTGCAAGAAGGCCGCACGCTGGACGCTGGCTGCCGGTGCGGGCGATACGATCTGGATGGGCGCCGCCGACACGTCGGGGCTCGTCGTATCCTATATCCAATCGCTCTATTGGGAGTTCGGCTCCGGCAGCGTATTGCCGGCAACCGGCGTGCTGATGCAAAACCGCGGCGCGAGCTTTTCGCTTCGTACCGGCGCGCTCAATTATCTCGCGCCCGGGCGGCTGCCGTTCCACACACTCAATCCGGCGCTCGCGGTGCTCAATGACGGGCGCGTGATGGCCTATGGCTGCATGGGCGGCGACGGCCAGCCGCAGACGCAAAGCGCGCTGTTCACACGCTATGTCGATTTCCGCGAACCGCTGTTGGACGCGCTCGACCGGCCGCGCTGGGTGCTCGGGCGCACCTGGGGCGCGGCGCGCACCGCATTGCGGCTAGAATCGCGTTTCGACGGCAATCTGGTCGACCGACTAGCCGCGGCCGGCCACGATATCGATGTGCTGGCGGAGCCGTATTCCGACATCATGGGCCACGCCGGAGCGGTAGTGCTGCATCCGGATGGCAGCTGCGAAGGCGCACACGATCCGCGGGCGGATGGCGGAGCGGCGGGGGTGTAGAAAAGTAGGACGGCTGGTTGCTCACGCCGCCCGAAGCGCCTTGATAGGCTTGGCATCGTCGGGCTTGAGATTCCGTCGCGCCACTTTCAGGTCGTAATGGGTCTGGAGGTTCAGCCAAAACTCCGGGCTATTGCCGAAGTAAAGGCTGAGCCGCAATGCGGTGTCCGCCGTAATACGGCGTCGATTATTGACGATCTCGGCAATCCTATTCGGCGAAATCCCGATTGCTTTCGCGAGCTGGTTTTGCGAGAGACCGTACTCCGCAAGAAATTCGTCCTTCAGCATTTCGCCGGGCGTGAGCGGTGCAAATTCATTCCGCGCCATTACTATCTCTCCGCTAAACCACCCAGTTTTCGATCGACAGACCGGGAATGTCACGAAAGTCGGCCTCGTTACCGGTCACGAGAACGCAGCAGCTTCTGATCGCGTGTGCGGCAATCATCCGATCGTAATCTCGCCCCTTTGCCCAACCGCATTGGGCGATGATCCGGCCGTAGGCAATAGCCGCCGGTGCATCAAATGGCAGGACGGGCAGACCACGCAGCAAGACCTCAAGCCGAGCCTGCCGAATCGCCGTAAGCTTGGAATCCCTGTAAATTCCGCGCTGCAATTCGGCGAGACTCAACGCCGACAACAGAACCTCACCGCCATGCTCGGCTAGGTTATCAAGAACAGCATCCGTGCCATCGCGAGCATGGATGGCAATGTTGGTGTCGAGGAGGTAGGGCACGATCCCGCTGCACCATTAATCCCGCCGCCGCAGCGGAACTTCGATCGGCTGCCTCTTTTCGGCGTGACGTGGCTTAGGCATGCGCCGGAGCGCAGCAACGACATCGCTCATAGTATTGCGCGCCGGAAAAATCGTGATGACGTCGCCAAGGCGCGTGATTTCGAGATCGACCTCTGTATCCGCGTAGGCCAGTTCCGCCGGGATGCGTACGGCTTGGCTGTTGCCGGATTTGAACGCACGAGTCCGGGGCATGGCGCACTTCCTTCGCTGATATTTATCAGCGGAAGTCGCTTACGTCAATCCTCGTATATACATTGGGCCTGGAAGGCATGTCGCCGCGCGATTTATGATTTGTGCGTCTTCTTTGCCTGGGTGCGGGCATCGGCGACGATTTGCTTGAACACCTTCATTTCGACGACACCCGGCACCCGGAACGTGCCGACGATGAAGCCGGGCGTGCCCTGAAAGCCGAAGGCCTGGGCTTGGGCGTCATTGCGGGCCAAAAGATCGTCGATCGTCTTTTGATGCGCCTTGAGGTCGTTCGTCGCCAACGAGACATCGACGCCGGCTTCCGCAAGCAGTTCGGAAATACGCGCCGCAGTGAGCTTTGTATCGGCTCCGATCAGGGCGTCATGGGCTTGCGCGTATTTGCCCTGATATTTCGCCGCCAGCGCCAGCTCGGCGGCGGCGGTCGAAATCGCGCCGAACACCGGCCAATCCTTCAAGACCAGTCTGATGTTGCCGTCTTCCCGCACCAACTGCGCAAGTTCGGGCGCCATTTTCTTGCAATAGGGGCACTGGTAATCGAAATATTCGACGACCGTCAGATTCCCCTTGGGATTCCCCAGCGCAGGGATTTCCGGATCGCGCAACACGCTGTCTCTGCTGAGGGTGTCGCCCGATTGCTCGGCGAAAGCGCCGGCCGCAAGCGACCCAAAGGCAATGCCGATCGCGCACAGACAGGCGAGCAAAGTGAGCCGCTTTCGGCTCCCGGCAGTTTTCTGTGTCCTCATGATAGGCGACCTCGCAATTGGTTCGTGTTGACCCGCCGTCGTGTCGTTATCGACGACATGACGACAGGCAGAAAATCGATGTGGCGGGTAGGCTATTCACTCCATCGGCGACAGGCCGAGCTTGTTCATCAGCTCGCGATCGCGGTCGCGGCCGGGATTGGGCGTGGTCAGGAGTTTCGGTCCATAGAAAATCGAATTGGCGCCGGCGAGAAAGCACAGGGCCTGCGTCTCTTCGCTCATGTCGTCGCGGCCGGCCGAGAGCCGCACCACCGAGAGCGGCATCGTGATGCGGGCAATTGCGATGGTGCGCACGAACTCGATAGGATCGAATGCGCCCGAATCCAGCGCACCCTGGGCGGCCAGCGGCGTGCCGGCGACCTTGACCAGCATATTGATCGGCACCGATTCCGGATGTGCCGGCAGGCTCGCCAGCGTCGCAATCATGCCGACGCGATCCTCGCGCGTCTCGCCCATGCCGACGATGCCGCCGCAGCAGACATGGATGCCGGCTTCGCGCACGTGGTCGAGCGTCTCCAGGCGATCCTGGTAAGTGCGCGTGGTGATGATGTGATCGTAAAACTCGGGCGAGGTGTCGAGATTGTGATTGTAGTAATCGAGTCCGGCGTCCTTAAGGCGGCGCGCCTGCGGCGCGGTCAGCATGCCGAGCGTGGCGCAGGTCTCGAGCCCGAGCGCCTTGACCCCTTCCACCATGGCGCAGACGCCGTCGAGGTCGCGGTCCTTCGGCTCGCGCCAAGCGGCTCCCATGCAGAAGCGGCCGGCGCCGGCCGCTTTCGCCGCGCGCGCCTCGGCGAGCACCGCATCGAGCGCCATCAGTTTCTCCGCGCGCACGCCGGTGTCGTAGCGCGCGCTTTGCGGGCAATAGGCGCAATCCTCCGGGCAGCCGCCGGTCTTGATCGACAATAGCGTGGAAATCTGCACTTCGGCCGGATCGAAATTCTGCCGATGCACGCTTTGGGCGCGGAACATCAGCTCCGTGAAGGGCAGATTGAACAGTGCGCGCACTTCCATCCGCGTCCAGTCGTGACGCGGCAGGCTGGCGATCGGTGAATGCGGCGGGGCATCGGCGATGAGAGACATTATCGCAGTGTAACCCATGGTCCCCCTTGCGGAAAGTCCGTAAGCGAGGCACAGGAAATCGATGTCCAACACCCCGCCCGATCGCCTGTCGACCGATCCGCGCAGCCCCCATTACGACGCCGAGGTCCTCAAGCGCGACGTCGGCGTGCGTTTTAAAGGCGTCGAAAAGACCAATGTCGCGGAATACTGCGTGAGCGAAGGCTGGATCCGCGTCGAGGCGGCCAAAACCAAGGATCGCCACGGCAACCCGCTGACGATCAAGCTCACCGGCCCGGTGGACGCCTACTTCCGGGACGGAAAGAAAGCATAGCGACGCACAGGTCAGTGCAAGGTTACGCCATCATCCACGGCGCGAAGCTGCATCTGGCCGATCAGCGCGGCACGACTGGCCTCGGCGGCTGCAATCTCATTCTTTGCTTCTTGCGCGGTACTGCGGTTCGAGCCGGCGACGACAATGCCACCGAGCGCCGCCGCCACCGCGCTCGCCATCAGTGCTGGATCGAACGCGATTGCGTCGAACAGCAAAGCGAAGAGAACGACGCAACCCGCCGCCACCGCGACGCGGCCGGCCAGGATGAACTTGCGGCAGCTCTCGAGCTTATCGGCAAGCTCGTCGAGGCGCGCTTCAAGGCGCACGATTTCGTCGTGCGGGTCGCGATCGTGAGTGGCGATTTCGTCCATGCGCGCAACATACACCGCGCCTGGTCACCCCCTGGAGGGGAAAAGGGAGAGATTATTCCGCCGCAACTCTTGCCGCCGGATCGACCGCCTCGACCCGCGCCGCGCAATATTTGAACTCGGGGATCTTGCCGAACGGATCGAGCGCCGGGTTGGTGAGGAGGTTCGCCGCCGCCTCGACGAAGGCAAACGGGATGAACACCACGCCGTCGGGAATGGCGTCGTCCTGGCGCGCCGTCAGCTCCACCGTGCCGCGACGGGTGGCGACACGGATCATGTCGCCGGGCTTGACGCCGAGCTTGGCGATGGTGCCGCGCGACACCGAGGCGACCGCGCCCGGCTCGAGCGCATCGAGCGTCGTCGCGCGCCTCGTCATGGCGCCGGTGTGCCAGTGTTCGAGCTGGCGGCCGGTGGTGAGGATGAAGGGATAATCCGCGCTCGGCGTCTCGTCGGGCGGCTGGAGTTTTGCCGCAACGAGCTTGCCGAAGCCGCCCGGGCGCGGGAATCCCTTGTCGAATACGACGTCGCGGCCGGGCCGGTCCGGCGCATCGGCCGGATAGGTAACGGCGCTTTCGCGCTGCACGCGTTCCCAGGAAATATTGTCGAGCGACGGCATCAGCGACGCCATCTCGGTATAGACCTCGTCGGGGCCTTTGTAGCTCCACGGCAGGCCGATGCGGCGGCCGAGTTCCTGAATGAGCCACCAGTCATGCCGGGTGTCGCCCGGCAGCGGCAGCGCCTGGCGGCCCATCTGCACCTGGCGGTTGGTGTTGGTCACGGTGCCGTCCTTCTCCGGCCACGCCGAGGCCGGCAGGATCACGTCGGCATACACCGCCGTCTCGGTGAGAAAGAGGTCCTGCACCACGAGATGTTCGAGATGCGCCAGCGCCTCGCGCGCGTGGTTGAGATCGGGATCGGACATCGCGGGGTTCTCGCCCATGATGTACATGCCCTTGATCACGTCGGCGTGCACCGCGTCCATGATCTCGACAACGGTGAGGCCCTTCTTCGGATCGAGCTTGGTGCCCCAGGCGTCCTCGTAGCGCGCGCGAATTTGCGGATCCTCGACCGACTTGTAGTCGGGGAAGAACATCGGGACCAGCCCGGCGTCGGAGGCGCCCTGCACGTTGTTCTGGCCGCGCAGCGGATGCAGCCCGGTGCCGGGCCTGCCGATCTGGCCGGTGATCAGCGCCAGCGCGATCAGGCAGCGCGCATTGTCGGTGCCGTGGGTGTGTTGCGAAATACCCATGCCCCAGAAGATGATCGCCGATTTGGCGCGGGCAAACTTGCGCGCCACGGTGCGGATCACGTCCGGTTCGACGCCGCAGATCGGCGCCATTTCCTCCGGCGTATAGTCTTTGATGCTGTCGGCGAATTGCTTGAAGCCCTCGACATAACTCTGGATGTACTGCTCGTCGTAGAGTTTTTCCGACACGATCGTGTTGAGCATGCCGTTAAGCATGGCCACGTCGGTGCCGTTCTTGAATTGCAGCATATGCGTGGCGTGGCGCTTGAGCGCCTGGCCGCGTGGGTCGGCCACGATCAAGGTAGCGCCGCGCTTTTTTGCCTGCTTAAAGAAGGTCGCGGCAACCGGGTGGTTCTCGGTCGGGTTGGCGCCGATGACGAAAATCACCTCCGAGTTCTTGCATTCGTTAAACGTCGCCGACACCGCGCCGGAACCGACGCCTTCCATCAGGGCGGCGACCGAGGAGGCGTGGCACAGCCGCGTGCAGTGATCGACGTTATTGGTGCCGAAGCCGGTGCGAACGAGTTTCTGGAACAGGTAGGCTTCTTCGTTCGAGCCCTTGGCCGAGCCGAAGCCGGCGAGCCCCTGTGGGCCGTCGCGGTCGCGGATTTTCTTCAAGCCTGCGGCGGCGCGGTCGAGCGCCTCGTCCCAGCTCGCTTCGCGGAAATGCGTCCATGGATTCGATGGGTCGATAAATTCGTGCGGAACTTTCGGCACGCCATCCTTGCGGATCATCGGCTTCGTCAACCGTTCCGGATTGTGCACGTAGTCGAAGCCGAAGCGGCCCTTGACGCAAAGCCGGTTCTCGTTGGCCGGCCCGTTCTTGCCGGTGACGTAGTATAGCTTGTCGTTTTTGATGTGATAAGTGAGCTGGCAGCCGACGCCGCAATAGGGACAGATGCTGTCGACCGAGCGGTCGGCCTTGCCGGTGAAGACGTTGTTCTCGTCCACCAGAGTCGCCGGCATCAACGCGCCGGTTGGGCAGGCCTGCACGCATTCGCCGCAGGCGACGCAGGTCGAAGCGCCCATCGGATCGTCGAAGTCGAACACGATCTTCTCGCCGTGACCGCGTCCGGCCATGCCGATGACGTCATTGACCTGCACTTCGCGGCAGGCGCGAACGCAGAGATTGCACTGGATGCAGGCGTCGAGATTGACCGCCATCGCCACATGGCTGCGGTCCGGCGCCGGCGCGGGGCGGCGCGGGAAGCGGCCCTGCTCGAGCTGCATGCGCGTCACGATCTTCCATAATTCGGAATCGGGGTCGTGCGCGTGCGCGCGATCCGGCTGATCGGCGAGCAAAAGCTCGGCCACCATCCTGCGCGCGGTCTTGGCGCGGTCGGTCTGGGTGTTGACCTTCATGCCCGGCGAAGGCGTGCGAATGCAGCTTGCCGCCAGCACGCGCTCGCCCTCGATCTCGACCATGCAGACGCGGCAATTGCCGTCGGGCCGATAGCCGGGCTTCGGCAAGTAGCAAAGATGTGGCAGCTTGATGCCGAGCCGGCGCGCCGCGCGAAAAATGGTCTCGCCCTGGCGGATATCGACGTCGCGGCCGTCGATGGTGAAGACGGGCGTTTGCGCGTTTGCGTCACTCATCCGGGCAAACCTTTCAGTTACCAATGTCCGAGTGGCTTGGTTAGTTCGTCCGGAAAGTATTTTAGCACACAAAGCAGAGGATTTGGCGCCGCCTGACCCAGACCGCAGATCGAGGCGTCGCGCATCAGCGCCGACAGCTCGTCGAGGAGGGCGGCATCCCACGGCCCTTTAGCCATCAGTTGCGCCGCCTTCTCGGTGCCGACCCGGCAGGGCGTGCACTGGCCGCAGCTTTCATCCTCGAAAAATTTGATGAGGTTAAGCGCCACAGCCTTCATATCGTCCCGGTCGGACAGAATCACAACCGCGTGCGAACCCACGAAACAGCCGTATTTTTCCAGCGTGCCGAAGTCGAGCGGGATATCAGCCATGGCTGCCGGCAGGATGCCGCCCGAAGCGCCGCCCGGCAGGTAGCCCTTGAAGGTGTGGCCGTCCGCCATGCCGCCGCAAAACTCGTCGATCAATTCGCGCGCAGTAACGCCGGCGGACGCCAGCTTGACGCCGGGATTTTTGACGCGGCCGGAGACCGAAAAGCTGCGAAAGCCCTTGCGCTCGTGGCGGCCATGCGAGGTGAACCAGGTAACACCTTGCTCGACGATGTCGCGCACCCAGAACAATGTCTCGACATTCTGCTCGAGCGTCGGGCGGCCGAACAGTCCGACTTGCGCGACATAAGGCGGCCGATGGCGCGGCAAGCCGCGTTTGCCCTCGATCGATTCGATCATTGCGGATTCTTCGCCGCAGATGTAAGCGCCGGCGCCGCGGCGCAGATGGATCCTGGTGTGCTTGGACAGACCGGCCTTCTCGACTTTGGCGATCTCGTCGATCAACAGGAGCCGCAGTTCCGGATATTCGTCGCGGACATAGAGATAGCTGTCGGCGGCTTCGACGACCCACGCCGCGATCAACATGCCTTCAATGAAGCGATGCGGGTCTCGTTCGAGATAATAACGGTCCTTGAATGTGCCCGGCTCGCCTTCGTCGGCATTGACAGCGAAAAGGCGCGGCGCAGGTTCCGCCCGCACCAGCGACCATTTGCGGCCGGTCGGAAAGCCGGCGCCGCCGAGGCCGCGCAAGCCGGCATCGCTTACGATCTTGATCATGGCGTCGCGCGTTCGCGAGCCGCCGGTGCAGGCTTTCAGTAGCTCGTAGCCGCCGCCACGCAAATATGCGTCGAAGGCGACCGGCGTCGGATAGGAATGTGCATGCGCCGGTTTGGCCGCGGCCGCGACAACGCGCGCAGCATCGGCCTGCATGATTTGCACATGGCCGACGGCGCAGACCGGCGCGCGGTCGCAGGCGCCCATGCAGGGCGCGTGCACCACGCGCACGTCAGGCCCGAGCCGCTCCGGCAATTCGGCGAACAACCGCTCCGCGCCGTTGAGCGCGCAGGACAGCGAATCGCAGACCCGCACCGTGACCGGCGGCGGCGGCGACTCGCCTTCCTTTACGACGTCGAAGTGGGCGTAGAAGGTGGCGACCTCATAGACTTCCGTCAGCGCGAGCTGCATCTCCTGGGCCAAAGCAGCCAGATGCGCGGCCGAAAGATACCCGTAGCGGTCCTGGATCAGGTGCAAATGCTCGATCAGCAGATCGCGGCGGCGCTCGCGGTCGCCAAGCAGCGCACACACCTCGTCCAGCGCCCGCGGATCGACCTGACGGCCTTTCGGCGTGCGCGGCGGCCGGCGCCGCCCGGTGCCCCCGCGCTGGTCGGATCGAGGAATCGGGGGCTGTTCGGTCAAGGTCATTATTAGTCTCGGAACGCAAAAGCCATTAGCGATGACGCAAAGCAAGCCGGTTTCGCGGATAAATCAATAGAATTTTTTACATCTACGAACAGCGCTGCTTTGCTTCGACGAGATGACACAGCGCCTATTTTGTGCGCCGCGCCAGACGCAAGGAGCGGGGACGTGAACCTGGCTGGTTGTAGGATCGTAGTCCTAGAAGCCACACGGGGTTATCCATGCGGTAAATTGTCAATGGGCATCTGGAAATACTTCTATTGACGCGGAACCTGTGATTGAGTCCCTCCAAGGATGCCGCTCGATCGGCGTCTCTGGTAAGACTGCGCGCAAGCGCAGCGTGTTGGGGAAATCAGGGAGGACCGCGCGATGAGCTTTCTCGATCGTAGTCATTCGATCGCCAAGCCTGGCTTTAACCGCTGGATGGTGCCGCCAGCGGCACTATGCATCCATCTTTGCATCGGCCAAGCTTACGCATTCAGCGTCTTCAATCTGCCGATGACCAAGCTTGTCGGCATCACGCAGTCGACGCCGACGGACTGGAATATTCCCGAACTGGGCTGGATCTTCTCCATCGGCATTTTCATGCTCGGCACCTCCGCGGCGATCTTCGGCCGCTGGGTCGAGGAGGGTGGCCCGCGCCGGGCAATGTTCACCGCAGCGCTATGTTGGGCCGGCGGGTTCGTGATCTCCGCGATCGGCGTCTACGTTCACAATATCTGGATCGTCTATTTCGGCTACGGCCTGCTCGGCGGTTGCGGCTTGGGCATCGGCTACATTTCGCCGGTCTCGACGCTCATAAAATGGTTTCCGGACCGCCCCGGCATGGCGACGGGAATGGCCATCATGGGCTTCGGCGGCGCCGCCTTCATCGCCGCGCCGCTTTCGGTCTGGCTGATGAGCCGATTCTCGACCCCGACTCACGTCGGCGTCGCCGAAACATTCCTGGTCCTCGGCGCGGTCTACTTCGTCTTCATGATGATCGGCGCGTTCATCGTGCGCATCCCGGCGCCGGGCTGGGTGCCCGCAGGCTATACACCGCCGATGGTGGAACAGAAGCTCATCACCAAGAACGACGTCTATGTCTACGACGCGCTGAAGACGCCGCAGTTCTGGTGCATCTGGATCGTGCTGTGCATCAACGTGACCGCGGGTATCGGCGTCCTCGGCCAAGCTTCCGCCATGAGCCAAGACATGTTCCCAGGTAAGGTCACGGCGGTGGCGGCGGCGGGCTTCGTCGGCCTCATGAGCCTGTTCAATATGGGCGGCCGGTTCTTCTGGGCGTCCACGTCGGACTATCTCGGCCGCAAGAACACCTATTTCGTGTTCATGGTGCTCGGTTTCCTGATGTATTGCACGATCCCCTATACCGGCTCGATCGGCAGCGTAGTCGGGTTCGTCGTGGCCTTCCTGGTGATCATCAGCATGTATGGTGGCGGTTTTGCCACCGTGCCGGCCTATCTAAAGGACATGTTCGGCGCCCGCTACGTCGGCGCCATCCATGGCATGCTGATCACCGCCTGGTCGATGGCCGGCATTTTCGGGCCGGTGCTGGTGAACTATATCCGCCAGTACAACATCGACCACGGCGTGCCCAAGGCGCAGGCCTACAATACCACCATGTACATCATGGCGGGATTGTTCATCATCGGCTTCATCGCCAACGCGCTGATCAAGGCGGTTCATAGCCGCTTCCATATGCAGCCGGATCACGAAGCCCTGCGCGGCCAAGTGGCCGTCAACGCCGCCGGCGAACCGGCCGGCGCCTAAGGGAGAGGAAACCATGGCAAACGAAACTCAAACCGGCACGACAACCCTGCACCTCGCCCTCGCTTGGTGCCTCGTCGGCATTCCCCTGGCGTGGGGCGTGCTGCAAACGCTGGAAAATGCGATGAAGCTGTTCCAGTAATCAATTCATTGCTGGAAATACCGACGGCGCGGCCTGCAAGCCGCGCCGTCTTGATGACCACCGAGCGAAGATCTTGCTGATCCGGCTCCAAAGCTAATATTCAGGGCGCGGGATCGAGAAACAATAACCTGACAGAACCGGGTTTGACGCTGTAGCGATGCCTGAAATCGGTGGGCGCCGCAGATGCGTTCACCGTCACGTCCGCCGTCACCAGATAGATACGACCGCTCTTCGGGTCGATCGCCATGGTGCGCGCGCCTAATTGGGTCGGGATTGCGGGCAATGAAACGAAACTGGTGGGTGACTGTTCGGCAATGACGGAAAGCGTTCCATCGCGATTGGAGCTGTACGCCAAGCCACGCTCCGAATCGAAAGACGCAAAGTCGGTGCCCGCACCGATGGGCAGCGTGGCGATGACGACGCCATTATCCGCATTGATGACGACCATGACCTTGTTCGAGCAACTTGCGAAGAGACGACGGTGCGCGCGGTCGATCGCGAGACCATGCGGCCTGACGCAAGTCGGCATCGGCCAATGGGCGTCGGCCGTGTTCGTGGCCGTATCCACGCGGACGATTTCGTTCTTCTCGGCGCCGTCCACGTAAAATTTTCCGTTATTGCCGCTGTCGCCGAACTCCAGGCCGCCGCCGCCGTCGATTGTAGCGATAACGGCGTCAGTCTTCGGATCGATCACCGTCAGCCTGCCGGAATCGCCGTCGATTACGAAAATATGACCGCTCGGCGGATCGAAGACGATGCCGTCTGCATCGGTTTCGGCTTTGATCCGTTTGACCACCTTGAGCGTCGTCAGGTCGAATGCGACAACTACGCCGGCCTTGCCGTCATCGGTATAGCCCTTGCCGGTGGCGTGCGAGACGGCGATCCCATGCGTGCCGCCCGGCATCCCCTCGACAGTGCCGATTATGGCGCCGCCGCCGCCGTCGACCACCGTAACCCGGTCGCCATGCGCGACATAGACTCGGCGCGAATCCGGATCGAACACGACGTAGTCCCAGCGATCCGGATCGCCCAATGAAACCACTTTGGATATGTGGTAATTCGGCGCCTCCGTTTGCGCTGCAACCGTTGCCGTGGCGCTCGGCGCGAACAGTGCCGCCATTACGGCGATAATCAACGGCATAGATCGAATCATCGAATTCCTTGCATTGTCTGTTTCCCAGCAGACCGTAGGCGGAGTTAAATGTTCGATTGGGTGGGTTTCAAGACGCCCGACCGCTCGCCCCAATTTAAAGCCTTCGAGTCCGGCTTATTGCCGGAGATGGCTGCGAAAATCGAACGGCGCGGCCTTGCAAGCCGCGCCGTAATCCTTTTCCGCCGTCATCCGCCACTTCGAACTACGCGACCTTTTCTTTGAGATGCGGGAACATGGCGTGGAGCGCCTCCTGGTCCATCTCGGTCTTGAACTTGTGGCGGTCCTTCAGCGTCACCGCCTTTTGCGCGGCCGGCCGTGCGCTGATTTCGTCGACCAATCGCTTGATGTTCTTGAACCCGTCGAGGCCGCCCTCGCCGAGCACGGTCGGCAATAGGCGCGCCCAGCCCCACACGTTCATATCGACGATCGTATAGGTGCCGCCGAGCATGTATTTCTGCTTGGCCAGCCGCGCATCGAGAATGCCGGCATGACGTCGCGCCTCGAAGACATAACGGTTGATGGCGTAGGGAATCTTTTCCGGCGCATAATTGCGGAAATGCACCGCCTGGCCGAAATAGGGGCCGACGCCTGACGAGATGAAGAACATCCACGACAACAACTCGCCGCGCGCCTTGTCGGTCTTGGCCGGCAGAAACTTGCCGGTCTTCTCGGCGAGGTACATCAGGATCGCGCTTGAGTCGAACACTGTGACGTCGCCGTCGATGATAGCGGGCAGCTTGGCGTTCGGATTGATCGCCAAAAATTCCGGCTTGTGCTGCTCGCCCTTTCGGGTGTCGACCGGGATTGCTTCATAGGGCAGTCCGGCCTCTTCCAGAAACAGCGCGATCTTGGTCGGGTTCGGCGCGCCGCTATAATAGAATTTCAGCATGGTGTCTCCCTTTTGTTGCGTCATTGCGAGGAGCGAAGCGACGAAGCAACCCAGTCCTTAACGCCGAGCTGGATTGCTTCGCGGAGCCTGTCATCGGGCCGGCCACTTCGGGCCGGACCCGTTGGCTCGCAATGACCGTTAGAACAACCCGACGATCTTGCCGTCGGGGCCGATATCGATCACATCGGCCGCCGGAACTCTCGGCAAGCCGGGCATTGTCATGACCTCCCCGCAAATCGCGACCACGAACTCGGCGCCGGCGGACAGCCGCACCTCGCGCACATTAACGACGTGGTCGGTCGGCGCGCCCTTGGCGTCGGGATTGGTCGAGAAGCTATATTGCGTCTTGGCGACGCAGATCGGGAATTTGCCGTAGCCCATCGACTCGAAATTAGCGAGCTGATCGCGCACCGATTTGTCGGCGGAAATGTCTTTGGCGCGGTAGATTTCCTTGGCGATGGTGCGGATTTTCTCGTAGAGCGGCATATCGTCGGGATAAAGAAACTTGAGCTTGCTCTTGCCGCTCTCGGCCACCTTGACGACGGCCTTCGCCACGTTGGCGGCACCCTCGCCGCCCATCGCCCAATGATCGGCCATCAAGGCCTCGACGCCGAGCGATTTGCAGGTCTCTTCCACGAGCTTGATCTCGGCCTCGGTATCGGCGGAGAAACGATTGATCGAGATCACCGGGACGATGCCGAATTTCTGCACGTTCTCCACGTGGCGCTTGAGATTGCTCATGCCGGCTTCGAGCGCCTTCAAGTTCTCGGACTTGAGGTCTTCCTTCTTGACGCCACCGTGCATCTTGAGCGCGCGGATAGTGGCGACCAGCACCGCGCAGGACGGCTCAATGCCGGCCTTGCGGCATTTGATATCCATGAATTTCTCGCCGCCGAGATCGGCGCCGAAGCCGGCTTCGGTGACCACGTAATCGGCGAGCTTGAGCGCAGTCGTCGTCGCCAGCACCGAATTGCAACCGTGGGCGATATTGGCGAACGGCCCGCCATGGATGAAGGCGGGCGTGCCTTCGAGCGTCTGCACCAGGTTGGGCGCCAGGGCTTCCTTGAGCAGCACCGTCATGGCGCCGTGCGCCTTGAGCTCGCCGGCACGGATCGGCTTCCTGTCGCGGGTATAGCCGACCACAATATTACCAAGCCGTTTCTTGAGATCGTCGAGGTCGCGCGCGAGGCAGAAAATCGCCATGACTTCGGAGGCGACCGTGATGTCGAAGCCGTCCTCGCGCGGAAAGCCGTTGGCAACGCCGCCGAGCGAGGACACCACCGAACGCAGTGCGCGATCGTTCATGTCGAGCACGCGGCGCCAGGCAATGCGGCGCGGATCGATGCCGAGGGCATTGCCCCAATAGATGTGGTTGTCGAGCAGCGCGGCGAGCAGATTGTTCGCCGACGTGATGGCGTGGAAGTCGCCGGTGAAATGGAGATTGATGTCCTCCATCGGCACCACTTGGGCGTAGCCGCCGCCCGCGGCGCCACCTTTCACTCCGAACGACGGTCCGAGCGACGGCTCGCGCAGGCACAGCATGGCCCTTTTGCCGATATGGTTGAGCGCATCGGTCAGGCCGACTGTTGTCGTAGTCTTGCCCTCGCCCGCCGGGGTCGGCGTGATGGCGCTGACCAGAATGAGCTTGCCGTTCGGCTTGCTTTGCAGCGACTTGACGTAATCCATCGACACCTTGGCCTTGTAGTGGCCGTAGGGTTCGAGATTTTCCGGCGCGATGCCGAGCTTCTCGCGCGCAATATCGACGATCGGCCGCTTCTTGGCGGCCTGCGAAATTTCAATATCCGATTTCGGCGACTGGTGTTGTGAGGCGGGCATGTTGGAAATCCATCAAATGGCTGCGGAAAAGGTCGAAGGCTCGAAACCCGGCAAGGTTCACGTAAACCGCGCCTTGGCGGCGAGGTTGACGGACTTCGCCCATTCGCCGGCTTCGACCTTTTTGCCGTCGGCGGGCTGAACGCGGGAGATTTTGAAGCGCCCGTCGGCGCAAACCACGGTGAAGCCGTCGGCTTCCACCACGACGATTTCGCCGAGCTTGCCGGCGATACCCTTCGGATCTTTCGCCGGCAGCGGCTTGGCGTCGAAAATCTTCAGTTGCTTGCCGTCGAGCGTGGTCCAGGCGCCGGGCGCTGGATTGCAGCCGCGGATAAGGCGGTCGATCTGCTCCCAGGGCTTGCCCCAATCGATTTTGGCGTTGTCGGGTCCGCAGCGGCCTTCATAGGTGGCGCGCGCCTCGTCTTGCTTGATGCGCGGCGCCTTGCCGGCTTTGACGAGATCGACCGATTCCATCATCGCCTCGACGCCCATCGGAAACAGCCGATCGAAATAGACAGTGCCGAGCGTGTCGTTCGGGCCGATCGGCGTTTTCCTCTGCAACAGCACGTCGCCGGTATCGAGCCCATTGTCGGGCCAAAAGATCGACAGGCCGCTTTCTTTTTCGCCCTTGATGATCGGCCAGTTGATGGCGCTGGCGCCGCGATAGGCCGGCAACAGCGACGGGTGATACTGGATCGAGCCGCGGGTCGGGATATTGAGGAATTCTTCCGGCACGAACAGCGTGACGAAAGCCATGACCTGAAGGTCGGGCTTCAAGGCTTTGAATTCTTCCCACACTTCGAGCTTTTTGTAGGATTCAGGCTGATAGACCGGAAGCTTGGCGGCAAGCGCCGCCTCTTTCAATGGATCCGCCTTGGCGCCCGGCTTTTCCGGCGCGACATAAACGGCAACAACATTCTCGCCGCGCTTGAGCAGCGCTTCCAGCACCGCCTTGCCGAACGCCTGCTGCCCGTGAACCACGATACGCATTTAAATTCCTCTTCCCATCCCTTGCTGTCATGCCTGCGAAAGCAGGCATCCAGTAATCACCTATCGTTCAGCGATTACTGGGTCCCCCGCCTTCGTGGGGACGACGATCTATTACGCCGCCTCCGCTTTGGCCGGCTTGTCCGGCGCGGTGATCGCGCCCGACTGCTCGATCTCGGCAATCTCCTTCTCCGAATAGCCGATCACCTTGCGCAAAATTTCTTCGGTGTGCTCGCCGAGCAGCGGCGAACGGCGCACGTCGGCAGGCGAATCCGACAGCTTGATCGGATTGCCGACGGTTAAGTACTTGCCGCGCCCCGGGTGATCGACCTCGACGACGGTGCCGGTCGTGCGCAGCGACGGCTCGGCGGCGATTTCCTTCATCGACAGGATCGGCCCGACCGGAATGTCGTGGTCGTTGCAGATGTCCATGACCTCGAACTTGGTCTTGGTCTTGGTCCATTCCTCGATGGTGGCGAAGATGTGCCTGAGCCGCGGCAGGCGGGCCGACGGCGTCGCAAAATCCGGATCGGTCTTCCACTCCGGCTTGCCGATCAGATCGCAGATCGCCGCCCATACCGGCGCTTGTGTGATGAAATAAATGTAGGCGTCGGGATCGGTCTCCCAGCCTTTGCATTTGACGATCCAGCCCGGCTGGCCGCCGCCGGAATCGTTGCCGGCGCGCGGCGCCGCCTTGCCGAACGGTATGCCCTCGCCATACTGGCTGTATTCGGTGAGCGGCCCATGGGCGAGGCGCTGCTGATCGCGCAATTTCACCCGCGCCAGATTGAGCACGCCGTCCTGCATGGCGCAGAGCACTTTCTGGCCGCGGCCGGTGCGCACCCGCTGGTAAAGCGCACTGACGATGCCGAGCGCGAGGTGCAGGCCGGTGCCGCTGTCGCCGATCTGCGCGCCGGTGACGAGCGGCGGGCCGTCGCGGAAGCCGGTGGTCGAGGCCGAGCCGCCGGCGCATTGCGCCACGTTCTCATAGACCTTGCAGTCCTCATAAGGGCCGGGGCCGAAGCCCTTCACCGACGCAACGATCATGCGTGGATTGAGCTTATGGATGTGCTCGAAGGTGAGCCCCATCCGATCGAGCGCGCCGGGCGCAAAATTCTCGACCAGCACGTCGCACAGCTTCACCAGCCGATCGAGAATGTCCTTGCCCTTGGGATGCTTGGAATCGATCGTGATCGAGCGCTTCGAACCATTGAGCATCGTGAAATAGAGGCTGTCCTGGTCCTTCACGTCGCGCAGTTGCCCGCGCGTGATGTCGCCAACGCCGGGCCGCTCCACCTTGATCACGTCGGCGCCCATATAAGCCAGCAGCTGCGTGCAGGTCGGCCCCGACTGCACATGGGTGAAATCGAGGATTTTTACGCCCTGGAGCGCGAGGCCCGCTTGACCCCACGGCTTAGTGCTCGGACGGGGCAGACCGTTGCCGGCAGGCGCCTTCGCCGCCGGCTTGTTCGCGGGTTTCGACGACGTCCTGGCCTTGAATTTCAAAACTTTCCTGGCGGATTTTTTTGCTGCCGCTTTGGACTTTGCCGTGGCGGGCTTCTTGCGCGTTGCCATCGTTTCCTCTCCTAAATCTCTCTTGCGAGCGCACCGTTATTTCTTGCGAACCAAGCTTTTCGGGTTGAGGTTGCCGATTCTGCCGCTCTCGCTGCCGGCCGCCGGGTCGATCACCGCGTTGATCAGCGTCGGCTTGCCGGAGTCCATGGCCGTGTCGACGGCGCGCTTGAGTTCGTCGGGGGTCGTTACATTGACGCCGACGCCGCCGAAGGCCTCCATCATCCTGTCGTAGCGCGAGTCCTTGACGAAGACGGTTGTCGCCACGTCCGGGCCGCCCGTCGAATTGACGTCGGTGCCGCGATAGATGCCGTTATTGTTGAAGACGACGATGCAGACCGGCAGCTTGTACCGGCAGATCGTCTCCACCTCCATACCGGAGAAACCGAAGGCGCTGTCACCTTCGACGGCGAGCACCGGTTTGCCAGTCTCCACCGCCGCGCCGACGGCAAAGCCCATGCCGATGCCCATGACGCCCCAGGTGCCGACGTCCAGGCGCTTGCGCGGCTGGTACATGTCGATGACGCCGCGCGCGAGGTCGAGCGTGTTGGCGCCTTCGTTGACGAGGATGGCATCCGGCCGCTCCTTGATAACGGTGCGCAATGCGCCGAGCGCGCTGTGGAAGTCCATCGGCGCCGAATTCTTCATCAGCCGCGGCGCCATCTTGGCGATGTTCTCTTCCCTCTTCGCCTTGACGGCAGCGACCCAATCTGCCGGCGCCGCTGGCCACTTGCCGTCAATGCCGTCGAGCAGCGCCGCCACGCAGGAGCCGATATCGCCGACCAGCGGGGCCGCGATCTCGACGTTTGAGTCCATCTCCTTCGGTTCGATGTCGATCTGGATGAACTTCTTCGGCGCTTCGCCCCAGGTCTTGCCCTTGCCGTGCGACAACAGCCAATTCAGACGCGCGCCGACCAACATCACGACGTCGGAATCCTTCAGCACCGTCGAGCGCGCAGCCCCCGCACACTGCGGATGGGTGTCGGGCAGCAGGCCCTTGGCCATGCTCATCGGCAGGAACGGAATTCCGCTCTTTTCCACCAAAGCGCGGATCGCGTCGTCGGCCTGCGCATAAGCCGCGCCCTTGCCGAGAATGATCAGCGGCCGCTTGGCGCTTTTCAGCACATCGAGCGCACGCTTGACCGCAGCCGGCGCGGGGAGCTGGGCCGGCGCCGGATCGATGACCTTGACGAGCGATTTGGCGCCGGCTTCGGCGTCCATCACTTGCGAGAATAGCTTGGCCGGCAGATCGAGATAGACGCCGCCCGGACGGCCGGAAACCGCGGCGCGGATGGCGCGCGCGATGCCGATGCCGATGTCGGCTGCATGCAGCACGCGGAACGCCGCCTTGCAGAGCGGCTTGGCGATCGCCAGCTGGTCCATCTCCTCGTAATCGCCCTGCTGCAGGTCGACGATCTCGCGCTCGGACGAGCCCGAGAGCAGAATCATCGGAAAGCAGTTGGTCGTGGCATTGGCGAGCGCAGTCAGCCCGTTAAGAAAGCCGGGCGCCGACACCGTGAGGCAGATACCTGGCTTTTTCGTCAGGAAACCGGCGATTGCGGCGGCGTTGCCGGCGTGCTGCTCATGCCGGAACGACAGGACGCGGATACCTTCGGCCTGCGCCATGCGGCCAAAGTCGGTGATCGGAATGCCGGGCACGCCGTAGATCGTAGTGACGCCATTGAGCTTTAGCGCATCGATGACGAGGTGAAAGCCGTCGGTCAGCTCCTGCTCTGCACCGGTTGCAGTGGCGTCGGCGCCGGCGGTTTTCTCTTTTACTGCTGCGTCAGCCATGAGGAACCTCCCTCGATTCAGTCCAAATAATCCGCGTATTTCGCGACGTGATCGGCGAGGCCGAGCGCATGGTCGCGCACCAGCGTTTCGGCGCGCAGGATGTCGCGCGCCTCCAATGCCGCGATGATATGAATGTGATCGCGGATCGAGCGATCGGCACGGTCCTTCTCGCCAATGGTCTTTCTGCGGATCATCCGCATATGGGTGAACAGATTTTCGGCGAGCGCCATGAGCACGCTGTTGCCGCTCAAGCGGATGATGGTCTGGTGGAATTCGATGTTCACTTCGGAATATTCGTCGAGATGCGCGCGCACCTCGCCGTTTTCGAAGGTGGCGAACATCCGCCGCAGCGACGCGATTTCCTCATCGCTCGCGTTCACGGTGATCAGCCGCGCCGCCATGCTTTCGAGTGCGGCCCAAGCGGTGATCAGCTCGATCACCTCGCGCTTGGTCTTGCGCACCACGTAGATGCCGCGCCGCGGCACCGAGCGGACAAAACCATCGCGCTCGAGCTGCGCCATCGCTTCGCGCACCGGCGTGCGGCTGATGCCGAAATCGCTCGCCAGGCTGCGCTCATCGAGCCGGATTTCGCTGCGGCTGCCATAGACGTCCATACCGACGATCACGGATTTCAGCGCGGCATAGGCCTTGTTCTTGAAGCTGAAACTGGTGTCGATCGGCTCCAGCCGCGGCCTATCGATGGTGTCGGCCTCGGCGGCGCTGCTGGCACTTTTGGCGACGAAAAGACCATGCAAAGTGGAAGACATTAAAGACTCTCGAAACGCTTAAAAGCCGCTCTCGACCCCTACTGGGACGCGATCTTTTGACGCGTTTACCGCGTTCAGGCGAGCACCCATAACGCACTGTAATACATTATGCCAGTGCGGAAATGCGGCATTTTCGACGGCTAATGCGAAGACAAATCGGGCGCGGGGGTGGCTCCCGCGCCCGTATCGCCGAACGGAATAAGCGTCCAGCTTTAGCCCTGCGCCATCGTCTTCGACCGCATCGGCTTGAGCACGAACAGCGCCAGAGCCACGACCACGAAATTCATGATCGCGGTGACGACGAACACCATATGCCATCCGCCGGTGGCGTTCTTGATCAAATTGGCGACCGGCACCAGGAACGCGGAAGCGCCCTTGGCGGTGTAGAGCAGGCTTAAGTTCACGGTCGCGAATTTTGCTCCGAACGTGTCGGTGCAGGTCGACGGGAACAGACTGAAAATCTCGCCCCAGGTGAGAAAGATCATCGCCGCGAACAGCACGAACGCCCACGGTTCATGACCGAGCGAGCCCAACAGCCAGTAGGCGATGCCGCCGAGCCCGAAGGCGATCGCCATGGTGTATTCGCGGCCGATGTGGTCGGAAATCCAGCCGAACAGCGGGCGCGCCGCGCCGTTGGCGACGTTGTCGATCACCAGCGCCGCGGAGAGCGTGGTGGCGCCGAGGAAAACGATAGTGTTGTTGATGCTGAAGTCTTTGGCGATCGGCGCGAGCTGTGCGGTCGCCATCAGGCCCGACGCCGCTACCATGACGAACATGATGTAAAGCACCCAGAACACCGGCGTGCTCAGCGCCTGCGCGGGCGAATAGTTGCGCGCGGTTTGCGGGACACTGGGTGCGGCGAGACCGGACATTTCGCCGGTCTCGGGCATTCGCAACAGCCAGGCGAGCAGGAAGATGATGCCGCCCTGGATCAAGCCGAACCAGAAGAAGGCCGTTTCGTAGCCGCTTGACGCGATCACATCGCGGATCGGCACGACGGTGAGCGCGGCGCCGGCGCCATAACCCGCCGCGGTAAGGCCCACGGCAAGGCCGCGTTTGTCGGGGAACCATTTCACGGCGAGACCGACGCAGGTCGCATAGACGGCACCGCCGCCGATGCCGGCAAAGACGGAGCCGAGATAGAGCATCGACAGCGAATCCGCGGCCGAAGACACGATCCAGCCCAGCGCCACCATGATGCCGCCGAACGCGACCATCAGCTTCGGCCCGCGTCGCGCGCCCAAGGTGTCGACGATCCAGCCCTCGATCGGCGTTAGCCAGGTTTCGAGCGCGATGAAGATGCTGAAGGCGAGCTGGATCGCCGCGATCGACCAGCCGTGTGCTTTGTTGATCGGATTGACGAAGAGTGTCCAGCCGTATTGCAGGTTGGCAATGAGCACCATGCAAATGATGCCGCAAATGAGCTGCCGCCACCGCGTCGCTGGCGCCGCCGCCGCTCCGGATTCGACCATCGTGGTTGATGACATCGCTTCCATCCCTGTCGTGATTTTTAGTTCTGGGCAAAACTTAGCGCATTTCGCCACAATTTGCGAGAGTGTCATGGAAGACTTGGTGGTCCGTGGCCAATCGTCGCAAGCGCAGTACGAATAATAATGTGCAGTGCAACAAAACCGATTGAACCGATTGCGGCTGTCGCGCGTTCGCTACGAGGAGGAGTTCGTCCTCATTTTTCACTTGGAGCGCGGCATGACTGGTCGGATTTGGCTTGCGCCGTTTATCGCTTTTGCGTGCATTGCTGGCAGCGCCGCCGCATTGGCGCAAAGCGTGGGTGCCGACGAAGCGGTAACTTCCTATGGCGCGGTGACCCAGAAACTCGGGCTGACGCCGGCGCAGAAAAGCGCGATCTATAATGCCGTGCTGCGACAACGCGTGCGCCCGTTCACGACGCGGATCGAACCCACCGTCGGCGCGCCGGTATCCCGCACGGTCGAGCTTGGCAACCTGCCCGACCAGCAGGGGGTCATTGACGCAATGTTCCTCAAATACGCTATGGTGGCGGGCGATGTGGTGGTCGTCGATCCGGTCAGGATGCGTGTCGCCGATGTCATCCATGGTAATATCACACCATAAGCCACATTCCCGATGGCGGTGACAGCGAAACCTCAAGCGATTTCCGCCCAATCCGCGGCAAAACCGATCCTTGCCAAGAGCGCCGGAAAGAGCGCGACGGCGCGCGCCGCCAAGGCGCCGCCTGAGGCGGCGTTCACCATCACCGCGACCCAGCCAAGCCGACTGCCGCGCTCGCTCAAATACGGCGACACCTTCGTCGTCCTCGACAGTCGCGGCGATATCGGTAGCGGCTCCGGCGGATTATTCCATGAGGACACGCGACATCTCTCGCACCTGGAATTGTTGGTCAACGACGGGCCGCCGCTCTTGCTCGGCTCGAATTTGCGCGACGACAATTCGGCGTTCGCCGTCGATCTGACCAATCCCGATCTGATGGACGGTCAGCGCATCGTCATGGAGAAAGACCGAGTTCACATTTTGCGCACGATCTATCTTTGGCGCGATACGGCCTACCAGCGGCTTGGCGTGCGCAATTACGGCGACCAGGCGATCGACCTGCGCTTGTCGATTCTGTTCGAGAACGACTTTGCCGATCTGTTCGAGGTGCGCGGCTCGCACCGCGACCGGCGCGGCACCGCCACGGCAAGACTTCACGGCGACGATCGTGTGCTGCTGGTCTATAACGGCTTGGACGGTAAAATGCGGCGCACCGCGCTCAACTTCGATCCGCCGCCGGACCGCCTGGAGACCGACTCCGCGGTGTACGATCTTCATCTCAAGCCCGGCGAGATGCGTCCGCTATTTCTCGCCGTGAGCTGCGATCGGACCGACTCGCTGCCATTGCCTTTCCTGCGCGGTCTCATCGCGGCGCGCCGGGAAATGCGCGAATCGACGCGCGGGCGAACCTCAGTGCAAACCTCCAATGAGCGGTTCAACGAGATTTTGTGCCGTTCGGCGGCCGATCTGGCGATGCTGATGACGGATACGCCGCAAGGCCGCTATCCTTACGCCGGCATCCCCTGGTACTCGACCACGTTCGGCCGCGACGGTTTGATCACCGCGTTGCAGATGTTGTGGTGGTCGCCGGAAGTGGCGCGCGGCGTGTTGCGCCGCTTGGCCGCTTATCAAGCCACGGCCACGGACCCACTCGCCGACGCCCAGCCGGGAAAAATTCTGCATGAAATGCGCGGCGGCGAAATGGCGGCGCTGCGTGAGGTGCCGTTCGGCCTGTACTATGGCAGCGTCGATGCGACGCCGCTGTTTGTGCTGCTCGCCGGGCTTTATTTGGAGCGCACCGGCGACACGCAGACCATCGGCGAGTTGTGGCCGAATATCGTGGCGGCCTTGGCCTGGATCGACGGCCCGGGCGATCCCGACGGCGACGGCTTTGTCGAATATGAGCGCGCCAGCGAGCAAGGCCTCGCCAATCAAGGCTGGAAGGATTCGCACGACGCGGTCTTCCATGCCGACGGACGGTTGGCCGAAGGCGAGATCGCGCTGGTCGAAGTGCAAGGCTATGTCTATGCCGCCAAGCGGATGGCGGCGCGTTGCGCGCGTCGGCTCAAGCACGACGCCGCTGCGCAACGGCTGGATAGCGAAGCAAATCGCCTCGCCGAACGTTTCGAGGCCGCATTCTGGTGTCCCGAACTCGAGACTTATGCGCTGGCGCTCGATGGCGCGAAGAATCCGTGCCGGGTGCGCACGTCGAACGCCGGCCAAGTGCTGTTCACCGGCATCGCCGCGACCGACCGCGCCAAGCGCGTCGCCGAGGAATTATTGCAGCCGAGATTCTTTTCCGGCTGGGGCATTCGCACGGTGGCGAAGGATCAGGCGCGATTCAATCCGATGTCCTACCACAATGGTTCGATTTGGCCGCACGACAATGCACTGATTGCACTCGGTCTGGCGCGCTATCAGTGCAAGCCGGACATCGACACCCTGTTCGGCGGCCTGTTCGCCGCCGCCACCTATATGGATCATCGGCGCCTGCCGGAATTATTCTGCGGCTTCCAGCGCCAGCGCGGTCAGGGCCCGACGCTTTATCCGGTCGCCTGCTCGCCGCAGGCCTGGGCCAGTGCCACCCCGTTCACGCTGCTGGAAGCCTCGCTCGGGCTGGAATTCGATCCGTTCAACGGCGAAATCCGGCTGCGCAATCCGCGACTGCCGGAGTTCCTGGACGAAGTCATTTTGCGTGGCTTGCGGCTTTCTGCGTCGAGCGTCGATCTGCGCGTGCGCCGCCATGGCGACACGGTTTCGCTGGATACGACCCGGATCAGCGGCGATATCCGTGTTTCCATCGTGTTTTCATCCTGAGCGTAGAAACTCCGCCGCCGGCGCCGCGGCAAGCCGACCACCACGGAACCAGTAAAGCCTCCTCGGCTTAGTGGTGTGAGTTCCATCGGCATGGACCCGGCATGGACCCGGCATGAACCCGGAATGGACTCGGAAATGGCCGGAACCAACATCCCGAAACCATCATGCACGGCAAAAAGCTCGCAAGAATAAAGCTCGCAAGAATAACGACAGCATTCGCGGCCATGTCACTGATTTGGCCGCTGATTTGCGCGATCGGCGTAGCATTTGCCGAAAACGCGCCACCGCCCGCAGCGAACAATCGACCGTCGGCGCCGGCGGCGCCGACCCCGACTGCTCCGCCTTCGGAGACCATCTTCAACAATCACGAAGTCGAGGGCATTCTCGGCCGCGAAGTGCTCAGCGCTGCAAATGAGAATATGGGCCGTATCGCCGACGTAATTGTCGACCGCAGCGGTCAGGTGCGCGCCGCGATCATTGATTTCGGCGGTTTCCTCGGCGTCGGCAGCCGCAAGATCGCGGTCGATTGGAACGCATTGCATTTTCCGCCACCAGGCCAGTCCGACGCCAAAATCACGCTCGAACTTACGCGCGACCAGGTGAAGGCGGCGCCCGAATATCAGGAGGGAAAGCCTGTCGTCGTCCTCGGTGCGCTCGGCAAACTCGAGCCACTGCCCGAATAGCGGCGCGATCCCGAAAAATTCGCTCGCGGACGTGAGTCCGGGCGGCGACGATTTTCGGAAAAGATCATGCGCCGCTTGAAACGACCGCTGGAGACGTATCCTGCCCGTAAATCCGTCACGCGACTTACGCGACCGGCCGGATCCGCACGGCGCGACCGAAGCTGCATACACCTCGTCCGTCGGCCGGCCGGACGACACCGAGCCGCCGCTCGTGCCGTCGCGGCGCAGCCTGCGCGGGCTCGATTGGTTCATTTTCTTCGTCGCCGACGTGCAGACAGGTTTCGGACCGTTTGTCTCGGTTTATCTCACCACGCAGCACTGGACCCAGATCGATATCGGACTTGTGCTATCGGCTGCGGGGTTCGTGTCGCTGATCGGGCAAATGCCGGGCGGCGCGCTGGTCGATGCTGCCAAATCGGAACGCTTCGTCGCCGGCATCGCGATCGCGGCGATCTGCGTGAGCGCCCTGACCTATGCGGCGCTGCCGATATTTCCGGTGGTATTGGCGGGGTCGGTATTGCACGCGCTGGCGAGTTGCGTGCTCGGCCCGGCCATGGCCGCGATCAGCCTCGGTCTGGTCGGCCACGCCGCGATCGGCGAGCGGTTCGGACGTAATGCGCGCTTTGCTTCGGTGGGCAACGGCTTGGCCGCCGCTGCCATGGGCGCCTGCGGTTATCTTCTCTCCGCGCGCGCCGTTTTTATCGTCACCGTGCTGTTACTGGTACCGGCATTGATCGCGCTGCGCTCGATCTCCGAAAGCGAGATCGATCCCGAGCGGGCACACGGCGCGCCGCCGCGCCGAAAAGTCGACAAGCCCAAAAGCGTCCAACAACCGGTCAAGCCCGGCGCGCTGATGCACAACCGGCCGCTTTTGATTTTCGCCGGCTGTCTATTGCTGTTTCACCTCGCCAATTCCGCGATGCTGCCGTTGGTGGGGAGCGCCGTCACGATGCGCTCGGCGCATTGGGCGACCGTCATTATCGCCGCCTGCATCGTGGTGCCGCAGCTTATCGTGGCGGCACTGTCGCCGTGGGTCGGCAGGCGCGCGCAAATCTGGGGACGCCGCCCCTTGTTGCTGATCGGCTTTGCCGCACTGCCGATCCGTGGCTTGCTCTTTGCCGCGGTGAGGGATCCTTCGCTGCTTCTTGCCGTGCAGATTCTCGACGGCGTGACGGCCGCGGTGTTCGCGGTGATGGTGCCGCTCGTGGTCGCCGATCTGACGCGCGGTACCGGCCATTTCAATCTCGGCCAAGGTATCCTCGGTACCTCGACGGGCATCGGAGCGTCGCTCTCTGCGACGCTCGCCGGCTATGTCACCGACCGTTTCGGCAGCCCTTCGGCCTTTGCGACGCTCGCTGCGATCGCTCTCATAGGTTTCACGGTACTGTGGTATTTGATGCCGGAAACGAGACCAGAGGAGAAAGCGGAATCGTAGTGTGGGTTGGCCGCAAAGCGGCGTAACCCACCCTATATTTCACAACGCCGGTGCGTCGTCGGCGACCAGCCGCAAATGCGGCGAGGCGGCATCCGACAGGCTGCGATAGACGGATAGATAATCCTGCGCCATGCGACGCGCGGTGAATCGTTCCTCGAACCGGCGGCGGATTTTCTGGCGCGACAAATGGCCGAGCCGGTCGACGGCGCCGATAGCGCCGTTGATGTCCTCGACGACAAATCCGGTGACGCTTTCGTCGACGATTTCCGGCGCCGAGCCGCGATTGAAGGCGATGACCGGCGTGCCGCAAGCCATGGCCTCGATCATGACCAGACCGAACGGCTCCGGCCAATCGATCGGCACGAGCAGCACGATCGCGCCGCTGAGGAAATCCGACTTCTCCTTGTCGCTGATTTCGCCGATATACTCGATATTGCCCGACGCGATCAGCGGCTTTATTTGCTCGTCGAAGTAGTCCTGATCGACTTTGTCGACCTTGGCGGCGACTTTGAGCGGCACGCCGCAATGTTGCGCAATGCGGATCGCGCGTTCGATGCCCTTTTCCGGCGCGATACGGCCGAGAAAGGCGAAATAGGAGGGCTTGACCGGCTTCGGCACCAGAAGCTGCGCCGGCAGCCCGTGATGGACCGTGCGCACCCAGTTCGCCTGCGGCAACGGCCGGCGCTGCGAATTCGAGATCGATACGACTGGCACTGACGAAAAAGTGTCGAAAACGGGCTGATGCTCGGGCAGATCGAGCCGGCCGTGCAGCGTCGTCACAAACGGCGTCGACTGGCGCGAAAACAGCGAAAATGGATAATAGTCGAGATGGAAGTGCAGGAAATCGAAGTCGGCCGCGGACCGATAGACGTGCTCCAGCATCATCATATGCAGCGCATTGGGGTCGCGCACCGCGCCGTCGAGCCGCAAGGCCCGCGGCCAGACCGCCTGCAACCGCGCGGACGTCACCGAATCGCCGCTGGCGAACAGCGTCACGTCGTGGCCGAGCGCGATCAGCTCTTCGGTGAGCCAGGACACCACCCGCTCGGTGCCCCCATAAAACTTGGGCGGGATGGCCTCGGTCAACGGCGCAACCTGTGCGATGTGCATAGAAAAACCCTCGTTGTTTTTGAAGTTCCTCGCCCGGCGACTAGCGACAACGTTGCAGGAGCGAAATATTTCAAATCATGGAGGGAACTTAATTTTTTGCAGCGTCTGGAACTTTCTCCCCGCTGCCGCGTCATCCTCAACGCTCAGAAATAGCCGGATTGCAAAATAGCGATCAACGTAACGAACGGTCGCCGAAATTGATGTCCGCCCCAAGGCGGGACGCGGAACATGACGCAAGGGCCACCCGTTCAGTTCATGGCGGCTTCCGAGATGGACGCTCGCCAACAAAGGTTTGGGGCGGACCAGCGCTTACCGGCGGAGACCAGAATTCGCATGGCCGAACTCACGCGTTACGCCAACTCCCCCCTCGGCTTCATCTATCGCTACATCCGGTTGCGGCCGGTGTCGCACGCGGTCATCCTCACGGCCGTCCTCGGCGCGGTCGTCTGTTCGGTGGGCACCCAATATGGCGTCAAGTTTCTGGTCGACACGCTCGCCGGCGGAACCAACGCTGCGGTGTGGACGGCGTTCTGCGTTCTCGGTTCGCTGATCGCCGCGGACAACTTGCTGTGGCGCGCCGCCAGCTGGATCGCCAACTATGCCTTCGTCGGCGTGACCGGCGATCTTCGCCGCGATCTGTTTCGCCATTTGATGGGTCATTCGCCCCGCTACTTCGCCGACCGGCTGCCCGGCATGCTGACGAGCCGCGTCACCGCGACCTCGAACGCGGTATTCACCGCCGAGAACATGTTCGTCTGGAACGTGCTTCCGCCGTGCGTAGCGACCGTCGCGGCGATCGTTCTGGTCTGCACCATCAGCCTGCCGATGGCCGGAGCGCTTGCTTTTGTCGCCAGCGTCATGGTCTTCGTCTTGTTCCGGCTTGCGGCCGCCGGCCGCCCGCTGCACCACGACTTTGCCACCAAGGCGGCGACCGTCGACGGCGAAATGGTCGACGTCGTGACCAACATGCCGCTGGTGCGGGCGTTCGGCGGCTTGCTGCGCGAACGCCGCCGTTTCGACGCCACCGTCGATCGCGAGTTGAGCGCGCGGCGCCGGAGCTTATTTTATCTCGAGCGGCTGCGTATCTTTCATGCCGTGGTGACGATCGCACTAACGCTCGGCTTGCTGTTTTGGGCGATCATGCTGTGGACGCAAGGCGAAGCGACCACGGGCGACGTCGTGTTGGCCTGCACGCTGTCGATCTCGGTGCTCAGCGCCACGCGCGACCTTGCGGTGGCCTTGGTCGACATGACTCAGCACATCGCGCGGCTTGCCGAAGCCGTGGCGACGCTGCTGGTGCCGCATGAGCTGCGCGATCATCCCGACGCGGAACCCTTAGTGCACCGTGGCGCCAGCGTGAAATTCGACAACGTCGATTTTCGCTATCCCGACGGCCGGCATATTTTGCGGCAGTTCAATCTCAGCTTCCGCCCAGGCGAGCGGGTCGGCCTCGTCGGCCATTCCGGCGGCGGCAAGTCCACTTTATTCGCGCTGCTGCAGCGCTTCTACGATGTGGAGGCTGGACGCATCGTCATCGACGGCCAGGATATCGCGCGGGTGACGCAGGAGAGCTTGCGCGACGCGATCGGCGTCGTGCCGCAGGACATTTCGATGTTTCATCGCTCGGTGATGGAGAACATCCGCTACGGGCGGCCGGAGGCGACCGACGACGAAGTGCTGCAAGCGGCGTTTGCGGCGCGTTGCGATTTTATCGAAGAACTGCCGCAGGGCATGCGAACCGTCGTCGGCGAGCGCGGCGTGAAACTTTCCGGCGGCCAGCGCCAGCGTATCGCGATTGCGCGCGCCTTCCTTAGAGACGCGCCGCTGCTCCTGCTCGACGAAGCCACCTCCGCGCTCGACAGCGAATCCGAGGAGGCGATCCGCGAGGCCTTGGGCCGTCTGATGAACGGCCGCACCGTGATTGCCATCGCGCACCGACTTTCCACGGTGCGCAATTTCGACCGTATCGTCGTGTTGCAGGCCGGTCGCGTCATGCAGGAGGGGCCGCCGGATCTGCTGGTGCGCCGCGAAGGCCTGTATCGCGAACTCGTGCAGCGCGAGATGGATCGCCTGACGCAAGTCGCGGCGTAGGCATCGGCGGATTGCTCGCTTTGCCGTCTGTATATTACGGCGCGGACCGTAGCGTCGTGGCAACCTCCGCCGCTATAATACGCCGCATGAGCACGCCGCATCTCGACATGGCGGAACTCGGCGCCCTGATCGGCGATCCGGGACGGGCGAATATTTTGGCGGCGCTCATCGACGGGCGCGCGCTGACCGCGACCGAGCTTGCAGGCATCGCCGGGGTCGCCCCCCAGACGGCGAGCGGGCATCTCGCCAAGCTCACGCAGGCGAACCTGCTGGCACTCGAGAAGCAGGGCCGGCACCGCTATTATCGCGTCGCCTCGCCGCTCGTCGGCAGCATGCTGGAAAGCATCATGACGGTTGCCGCCGTGCAGCTGCCGGCGCGCCGCGCGCCGTCCCGCGTCGACGAGGCGATGCGCGCTGCGCGAACCTGCTACGATCACGTCGCCGGCCGGCTCGGCGTCGGCATCGCCGATGCGCTGGTCGCCCGCGGCCATGTCGTGCTCGCCGACGACGGCGGCGAAGTCACCGCGGCCGGAGCGGACTTTCTCGCGGCATTCGGTGCGGCGGCGGCGAAGCTGAATGGCTCGCGGCGGACATTCTGCCGGCCCTGCCTCGATTGGAGCGAGCGGCGCTGGCACATCGCCGGAGCGGTCGGTGCCGCCCTGTGCAATCGCTGTATCGAGCGGGGCTGGATCGAGCGTGGCAAAATCACACGCGCTTTGACGATCACCGCCAAGGGCCGCCGCGGCTTTGCCGAGACGTTCGGCGTCAGCCTCTAATAGCCCGCCGAGCTGCTGAGAATTCTGGCTGCAGACGTTTCAAGTCAAGATTCGGTGAATATATAGTCCTCATCGCGACGTTCACGATGAATTTTCTTCCATGCGCGTCTTCAGGAAATCAAGCTCCAGAAACCGCCCTTGCGGCCGTGCTCGGCCTTCAGCCGGACAGCATAGGCTGCGTGCGTCTCGAAGGCGCCGAATTCCTTGATTGCGGCTGCGAGGCTCTCGCACTCCATGAAATGCCGCGCGGCATGACGATAGCGGCTCGATCGAGCCTTGGTCAGCGTGAAGGCGACCATCGCGCGAAGCGCCAGCGTTGCGGCGAGCGGGTGTTTGGCGGCGAGCGCATCGGCGGCCGGCGCAAGGATCTCGTAGTGGTCGCCATCGAGCTCCGCCGCCCGCCCGGTCACAAGGCGTGCGGCTCGATCCAAAGCGGGCCAGGACACCAGGAACGCCAGCGCCTGAAGCGGACTGTTGTAGCGCTCCGCATAATCGAGCGCCCGCGCTTCGGTCTCGACGTCATCGAAGTCAGGAAGGCGCTTGAGATAGGCGCGGAGATGCTCCGCGCTGAGCGCTCGCTCGAAGCATGACCAGCGGGCGGCCTGAGCCTCATCGCCCCGGCCGAGCGCTTCGAGCACATCGATCCGTGCCTCCTCCCAATCAAAGTCCGGCCAGCCGCTTTGCCTGTGCTCGGCCGCTTCGATCGTCCGCAGCGCCTCTTCTGCGCGACTGGCCGCCAGCAACCGACGGGCGATCTCCGCTGCGATTCTCGGGACCTTTCTCGTCTTCTCGTCGTACTGATCGATGAAGGCGTCGACATCGCCCTGGGCGTCCGCGATCTCCCGCAGGGCGAGGCGGATGGTGCTTTCGCGGCTGCGCGCCTTGATCTCGTCCTCATAGAGCGGCCCGCCGGTGCCCCAGCCGATGATCTTGCGCTTCTCTGAGGAGGGTCTTTCGAGCGGCGTCTCCGACAGTTCGATAAACCGCCCCTTCAGATGGTCGAGGCCCTTGACTCCCAACGAGGGGCTGAGCGTCTCGATCAGATGATCATACTGGCCGTAACCATTCTCATTGAGTGCAGTAAAGACGCGATCGGCCAAAGCGACAGGATCGGGCTTTGCCGCTTGCGTGAGCGGGCCGAGATCGCGGCAGGCGTCGCGAAAGACGTCGCCGACTACCCCGTTGCTGTCGTCGCAGCGCTCGTGCACGGCTTCGGCCAGATCCATGAAACGCCACATCAGCTCCAGCGCCTCGGCGGCATCGCTCTTCGCGACCTGATCGATAATCGCACGGCGCTGCGCTTCGAGATCGGCGGCGAGATCGCGCACCTTGCGCCAATCCGCGAAGGAGCGCGCACGGGCGATCTGCGTGAGCCTCTTGCGCACCTCCGCCGCCATAGTCTCCGGCGCCTCCTGGGCGATTAGCTCCAGCCTGAGTCGCCGCTTCGTCGCCGCATCGCCCTCGGCGATATCCATGAGGAGTTCGGCCAGGCGCTGCGTGCCAAGCGCTTCGAGGTTTTCGGCGTTCAATGTCTTTTTCGAAGCCATTGTTGACGGCGCGCCATCAGATGAACTGGTCGAACGGCTCGATCGCCTTGACGGTTGCGAGAAGCCCCTGGGCCCGCAATGTAGCGAGATAATCCTCAACCGATTTCGGCGGGTTCTTCAATCGCAGGCGCACCGTCATGCACCGCTTCGGACCACTTGGCGCGGTAGAGGTCCGCCACCGCGAGCTCCAGGAAGAGAGCCCTCTTGCTTCCACAGTGCTTCCAGAGGGCGGGGGCCAAGTATACTTGCAAAACGACAACGCCACTAAGTCTTTGACTTAGTGGCGAATTTGGTTGCGGGGGTAGGATTTGAACCTACGACCTTCAGGTTATGAGCCTGACGAGCTACCGGGCTGCTCCACCCCGCGTCAACCGTCTGATTTATCGAGGGATCATGTAGCAAGCCCCCCCGGAGAAGGAAAGTGCGGCAGGCGCAATAATTCGTCATAATGTCATGGCGGACCTCATCGGACAGTCATGCACGCACTTCTAGAACCGGTCATGGGTGAAAAACCTGCCTTACAGCCGAAATCGGCGATTGGCCCGGCCGTGCGCGCCATTGCGGGCAACATCTTGGCCAAGGCTCACATCGCGATCGTCGACCCCGAGCGGTCCAGTGCGGACGCCGTGCACGATTTTCGCCGCGCCATGAAGGAATGGCGGTCGCTGATGCGGCTTCTGGCGCCGTTCATCCCGGACGCCCAGCGCTGGCGGCACGAGGCGCGCGACCACGCCCGATCGCTGTCGCATGCGCGCGACGGCGCGGCGGCGCTCAACGCCTTCGATGGGCTCATCGACAAGGGCCATCTGGTGCTGTCGGAGCGATCGACGGCCACCATCCGCGGCCGCATCGAAACGCTGCGCGGCGGCGAGGAGCAGGCGGTGCTCACGCCGGAACTGCGCGATCGGATCGTCGCCTGGCTCGATATGGCGGCGGCGGCGGTCGAGCTGTGGCCGCTCGATCCATTCGACTTTTCATCGATCGCATCGCAATTGACCGACGCCTACCGCAATGCGCGCCGCCGCATTCCTTCCGACTGGTCGGCGGCCAGCACCGGCGATCTGCACATGCTGCGCCAGCGCGTCGTCGATTTGCGCTACCAGATGGAATTGATCGAGCCGTTGTGGCCGCGCTTCGGCCGGATGTGGACCGACGAAGCCGAACGCTTGCGCGAAAGGCTCGGCCGCTGTCAGGATCTCGAAGTGCTCAAGCGGCTCACCGAGCCGCATCAGCCGCTGGCGCCGTGGCGCTCGCGCTTGACGCCGGCCATTGGCGAACGCTCGGCCGCCTTGGCGCAACGTGCCGCGCGCATCGCCCACCGGCTGTTCGCCGAGCGCCCCAAATCGTTCCGCCAGCGGCTGGAAAGTCTCTGGCAGCACGGGCGATAGTCTCGTCATTGCGGATCTCCGCGGAGCGGAGATTCCAGGTTCATCGCTTTGCTCCGCTGCGCAATGACTAGGGCGGTCACGGAAAGTGCTTCAGCTCCTCCGCGGCCCGCGCGATCACGCCGTCCCAATCGCCAAGCGAGGTCTGCCGGAACAGTCGCGCCGTCGGATACCAGGGCGTGGTTTCGCCGTCGCGCCTCCAGCGCCAATCCGGCGCGAACGGCACCAGCACCCATACCGGCCGGCCCATGGCGCCGGCCAAGTGCGCGGCAGCGGTATCCACCGCGATGACGAGATCGCACAGCGCGAGTACGGCGGCAGTGTCGCTGAAATCGTCCAATTCGCCGCCGACATGCGTGACGCGCGTCTCGGCGGCGAGCAACGCGGCATCCGCGCCGCGCACGTCGCGCTGGATACTGACAAAACTCGCCCCCACCCTACCCTGCCCCGCAAGCGGGCGAGGGATTGTGGAAGTGGCGAACAACGCCGACAGGCCCGCGAACGCGATCGAGCGGTTGCGATCGTTGTCGTGGCCGGGATTGCCCGACCAGGCGACGGCGATGCGCGGGTGCGGCAGCGCGTCGAGCCGCGCCGACCATTTGGCCAATCGCGATGCATCGGCCGCAAGATAAGGGATGTGCGCCGGCACGGTGCCCGGCTCGGTGTGCAAAGCCAGCGGCAGGCTGCCGAGCGGACAGTGCACGTCGAACGGCGGCGCCTCCTCGCCGCGCGCGATCACCGCGGCGACGCCGTCGAGCCGCTGCATCAGCGATTTCAGCTCGGCCTGCACTTCGAGCACCACCTTGGTGCCGCTTGCCGCGAGAACCCGCGCGTAGCGCGCAAATTGAATGGTGTCGCCGAGACCCTGCTCGGCGTGCAACAGCACGGTCTTGCGCGCCAGCGGATATTCGCCGAGCCATAACGGCTTGCCCCGGCTGTTCTGCGCCGGCATGCCGGTGCGGCGCCAGCGCCATTGGTATTCCGCAAAACCGTGGGCGTAGTCGCCGCGCGTCAGCAAAGCGAGCGCCTTGTTGAAATGCGCATCGGCGAAATCCTTGCGCATGGCCAACGCCTCGTCGAAGCCGGCGATGGCCTCGTCAAGCCGATTGAGCTGCATCAGCGCTTTGCCGCGGTTGAGCCATGCGCTCGCATATTGCGGCGCGATGGCAAGCGCGCGGTCGTTGGCCTCGACCGCTTCGGCGTAACGGCAAAGCTCGATCAAGGCGACGCCGCGATTGTAATGCAGCCCGGGATGACCGGGCGCGAATTGCAGCGCGGTGTCGAAGTCGGCCAGAGCCCGGTCCGGAAATCCGAGCATGGCCTGGGCGAGGCCGCTGTTGAGCCGGGCCTCGACGTGGTTCGGCACGCGCGCCATGACCTGTTGAAATTCGGCGAGCGCCTCCTGCGGCCGCGCGAGGGTAACGAGCACATTGGCGTGCTGATGGAGAATATTGACGTCGTCTGGCGCCAGCACACGCGCCTTGTCGAGGCAGTCGAGCGCTTCCGGCCCACGCTTGAGCGCATGCAGCGCCTGGCCGAGATTGCACCAGGCTCCGGCCGCGCGCGGATTGGCTTTGACTGCCGCGCCGAGCAATCGCCGCGCCTCGCCGATTTGGCCCTGCTGCAGCTTGACCGCGCCGAGCAGATTGAGCGCGTCGAAATTGTCCGGCGCCGCCTTGAGCACGCGGCCATAGATTTTTTCCGCCTCGCGCAATTGCCCTTGGCGTTGCAAGGCGACCGCTTGGTGCAGCGACTGACCAAGATTGAACGGACGCGAATTCATAGCCGGTTGATCCGCGCGATGCGCCGGGTCACCTCCGCCGGCGTCGCATTGTCGGACTCGGCCTTAAACGCCAGCGCCACGCGCGCTGCGGGGCGGTCGAAGCAGCGCACCAGCCAGGCTTTGAGATTCGGCACCGCGGCGAGGTCCATGTCGATGGCGCGGCTGATCACGGCGGCGACGTTGAGATCGGCGACGGTAAAAGTATCGCCAAGGAGATAAGGTTGCGTGGCAACGGCCATATCCAGCACCTTGAACGGCGCCGCCACGACCTTGAGCGCTTCATCGCGCAGCGTCGTGTCGCGCTCGGCCGGCGGCAGCCGCACCGCATGGAGCGACCAGATATTGACGCCACGGTCGACTTCGGCGATCGCCCAAAAGCTCCATTGCCAGGCCCGCGCCTCCGCTTCGAGCGTCGACGGATAGAGCTTGCCGTGGGAATGCTTCTTGGCGAGATAGAACGTGATCGCCAGCGACTCGAACAGCACAAAGCCGCCGTCGACGATGACCGGCAACCGTCCGTTCGGATTGAGCGCGAGAAATTCCGGCGAGCGGGCACCGGCATCGCCGATCTCGATCGGCAGATGCTCGTAGGGCACCCCCAGCTCCTCTGCCACCCACAGCGCGCGAAACGCGCGGGTGCGGGCGACGCCGTAAATGCGCAGGTTCGCGGCCATTCGTTGTGGAATTGGCGAGGTTGTCCGGCTGCTGTCAAGTTCCGTTGTCAAGCTGCGACAAGGGTCGTAACCTGCCTGCCCGAAGCTTAAGGGATTGACATGGAATTCGGCCTTTTTTCCAACGGTTTTCGTCCGCACACCACAGCATCCCAGACCTACGAAGAAGACCTTGCCGAGATCGTGCTGGCCGATCAGCTCGGCTTTCGCGATGTCTATATCAGCGAGCACCACGGCGAGCCGGTCTATATCGGCAAGGTCGACACGTTGCCGGTGCCGGAACTGTTGATGTGCAAGGCCGCGGCGCTGACCAAGCGCATCCGCATGGGGGCCGCGGTCAAGCTCATTCACCTCGCCCATCCGGTCGACACCGCGATTCAGGCCGCGGTCGCCGATCACGTCATCGGCGGCGGCCGCTTCATCTTCGGCTTCGGCTCCGGCTTTCCGAGCCCGCTGTTTTCCGATGAGCGCGGGCTATCCTATGCCGACCGCCACGAGCGCTTGCGCGAATCCCTGGATTTGATCCTGAAATGCTGGACCGCCAAGGAGCCGTTCGACTGGGACGGCGAACACTGGCGCGGCAAAGGCATCGTCGCCACGCCGCAGCCGCTCCATGCGCCGCATATGCCGATGGCGACGGCGACCGATACTCCGGCGATGATCGAGCTTGCCGGCCGGCGTGGCTACATCATGCTTCATGCGCAACTCGAGCCGCCCGGATCGGTACGCAAGAAAGCCGATCAATATTTGCGCGCGGCGAACGCGGCGGGCCGCAAGCTGCCGCTAAATAATCTGACCGTAGCGCGCTATGTCTATCTCGCCGATTCGCGCCGCCAAGCGATGGACGACCTGCGTGCGGATATCAATTACGAGCTCACCTATCAGATCCAGCGCGGCTTGATTCGAATTCTCACGTCGAACTATGGAATGTCGCTCAAAGCCGACGAAGTGACGTTCGATCAGCTTGCCGAGGCTGGCGTCTATCACCTTGGCGATCCGGATACGGTGGCGCAGGAGCTGCAGCAATTCTACGATGCTGCCGGCGGCTTTGGCACGTTGCTTATCGTGACCGGGAAGAAGTGGGCGACCCGCGAGAAGGTATTTCGCTCGATGCGGCTGTTCATGGAACAGGTGGCGCCGCAACTGCGCGGCCTCGTGCCCGCACGCGATCCCGACACCGTCGCGGCCTAAGCGAGAGGTGGAGGAACGCATGCGTCTAGGAATGTTCATGATGCCGGTGCATCCGCCGGCGCGTCCGTTCACCGAGACGCTGGCCGAAGACGAGGAGAAGGCGCTCTACGCCGACAGCCTCGGCTTTCACGAATTGTGGCTGGGCGAGCACTTCTCGGCATCGAGCGAGCCGATTCCTTCGCCGCTGATGTTCATGGCGAGCCTGTTGCCGCGCGCCAAGAACCTGAGTTTCGGCACCGGAGTGATCTGCCTGCCGAACCACGATCCGGTGACCGTTGCCGCCGAAGTCGCGCAGTTCGATCACATGAGCCGCGGCCGTTTCATGCTCGGCATCGGGCCGGGCGGGCTATTGTCCGATTTCGAGCTGTTCGGCAATGCCGATCGCGGCGTCCGTGCCCGCAAGACCATGGAATCGATCGCGACGATCCAGCGCATCTGGGCGCAGGATCCGCCCTACGATCTCCCCGGCGAATTCCGCAGCGTTCGTCTCAAGGACGCGATCATTCCGGAGCTCGGCATCGGCACCATGCCGAAGCCGTTCCAGAAATCCGGGCCGCCGATCACGATGTCGGTTTCCAGCCGCAACTCGCCGACCGCGCGCGTCGCCGGACAGCAAGGCTGGGGCATTTTGTCCGGCAACAATATGCCGGCCAACGCGGTCGCCACGCACTGGCAGAGTTACAGCAACGCCTGCGCGCAGGCCGGGCGAACCGCGCGCAGCGAGAACTGGCGCGTGTCGCGCAACGTCATGGTCGCGCCGAGCGACGCCGAGGCCCACGACCGCGTCTTCAGCCGGCAAGGATCGAACCATTACTTCTATACCTATATGCGCGAGGTACTTTCTCGCGTCGGCATTCTTTCGGTCATGAAGCCCGATCCGAACATGCCGGACGAGCAAGCCACGGTCGATGTCATCACCGCAGGCTGCGTGCTCTATGGCTCGCCGCAGACCATGCTCGACAAGCTCGTCGCCTTCCGCGACGAGGTCGGCCCGTTCGGTACGTTGCTGATGACAGGCCTCGACTGGAGCGGCCCCAACGCAGCGTGGGAGCGCGATTCGATGCGGCTCCTGGCGCAAGAAGTGATGCCGAGATTCAGCCAGCACGCGACGGCGCAAGCGGCGGAGTGACGGATGCCGACCGATCCTTCGAGTGGAAGTTGATATGGCTTCATCCTCCCGGCGCAGCCGCGTGGTGCTGCTGACTGGTGCCGCTGGCGGAATCGGCTGCGCGATAACCGATGCTTTGCTCGTGGCCGGACATTCCGTCGCCGCGGTCGATCGCGACCAAGCCGCGCTCGGACGGCTTTCGGCGCGGCACGGCGGCGCCAACGACCGTCTGCAACCGATCGTTTCCGATCTTGCCACAGCCGCGGGATGCCAGAGTGCCGTCGCCGCCGCCCGCGCGCGCTTCGGCGCCATCGAGGCGGTCATCAATAATGCCGGGATCGGCATGTCGAGCATCCGACCCGATGCCGAGCTACGCGCTCCCGGCATCGATGAACTGACGCCTGAAATCTGGGATGGCTTCATGGCGATCTTCGTTCGCGCGCCGCTCATGCTGGTGCGCGCGGCGTTGCCTGACATGAGGGGCGGCGGCTTCGGCCGCATCGTCAACAACACCACGAGCTACGTCACGATGTTGCGTGTGCTGCCCTATGGCGCGGCGAAAGCCGCGCTGGAGTCGATGTCGGCGGTGTGGGCCAAGGAGCTCGACGGCTCAGGCGTCACTGTCAACGTGCTGGTGCCGGGCGGTCCGACCGATACGCCGCTGATCGCCGACGGATCCGGCTGGCCGCGCGATCGGATGCTGCGCCCGCAGATCATGGGTCCGCCGGCGGCGTGGCTGGTCTCGGATGAGGCTTCAGAATTTTCCGGCCGGCGAATTACCGCGGCACGCTGGGATGCAAAGCTTAAACCCGCAGACGCCGCCGCCCGCGCCAGCCGTGCCATCGGCTGGCCGGAGCTTTCCGCCGACGCGGTGTGGCTAACGGGAAGTAAGAGTTAAATCTCGCGGCCGTCACGCCAGTGCTTGCGCCACTGCCTTGCCGCAAGCCGCGGTGTCGGCCGAGCCGCCGAGATCGCGCGTGCGCAGCTTCGGTTCGGCCAGCACGCACTCGATCGCTTTGACGATCGCGGCTGCGGCTTCGGTCTCGCCGAGATGTTCCAGCATCATCGCGCCGGACCAGATCTGGCCGATCGGATTGGCGATACCCTGACCGGCAATATCCGGCGCCGAGCCGTGCACCGGCTCGAATAATGACGGAAAGCGGCGTTCGGGATCGATGTTGCCGGACGGCGCGATGCCGATGGTGCCGGTGCAGGCCGGACCAAGGTCGGAGAGAATGTCGCCGAACAGGTTCGATCCCACCACCACGTTGAAGCGGTCGGGTTTGAGCACGAACAAGGCGGTGAGAATGTCGATGTGATATTTGTCCCACTTCACGTCGGGAAAATTCTTCGCCATCGCTTCGACGCGCTCGTCCCAGTACGGCATGGTAATGGCGATGCCGTTCGACTTGGTGGCTGAGGTCAGATGCTTCTTCGGCGTCTTGCGCGCCAGTTCGAAGGCGAATTTCAGCACGCGGTCGACGCCGATGCGCGACATCACGGTTTCCTGCACCACGACCTCGCGTTCGGTGCCGCCGAACATGCGGCCGCCGATCGCCGAATATTCACCTTCGGTATTTTCGCGCACCACCCAGAAGTCGATATCGCCGGGCTTGCGATTGGCCAGCGGCGACGGCACGCCGGGCATCAGCCGCACCGGACGGAGATTGATGTATTGATCGAATTCGCGGCGCCACAGAATGAGCGAGCCCCATAACGAAACGTGATCGGGGATTTTGGCCGGCCAGCCGACCGCGCCGAAGAAGATCGCGTCGTGGCCGCCGATCTTCTCCTTCCAGTCTTCGGGCATCATGCGCTGATGCTTCTCGTAATAGTCGTAGGAGGCGAAATCGAAATGATCCTGGCGCAGCTCGAAGCCGAACTTCTTGGCGGCGGCTTCGAGCACGCGCAGGCCCTCGGGCACAACTTCCTTGCCGATGCCGTCGCCGGGAATGACGGCGATGTTGTAGACGCGGTTGGTGGGCATGGGCAGCTTCCTCCGGCTGGCGTTGTAGGGTGGGTTGTACGAAGTGAAACCCACCGCTCTGGGAAAGGTCGTTATAGCAGAAGCTAATCCACGATCGGCCGCCGCGCCTTGAAGATTACGCTGAGATTATTGGCTGGCATCTCGACTGTTTCGACATGCCGCAAGCCGCGATTTTCGGCCAACGCCGTGACATCGGCGAGATCGCGGATGCCCCACTCCGGATTGCGCGCACGCAGATCGGCATCGAAGGCGGCATTGCTCGGCGCAGTATGGTGACCGCCGATTCCATAGGGGCCGTAGAGATAGAGAACGCCGCCAAGCGGCAGCACGCGCGCGGCGCCGGCGACCAGACCTTCGCAGACCGCCCATGGCGCGATGTGGATCATGTTGCAGCAGACGATGGCGTGCGCTTGCGTGACAGGCCAGGTCTCCGCCGTCACGTCGAGGCGCAGCGGCGGCAGCAGGTTTGGCGCATGGGCTGTCTCCCGGTGCGCGGCAATGCTGGCGAGCGCCTCGGCATCCGGATCGCTCGGCTGCCAGGTCAGGGCCGGCAGGTTTTGCGCTAAATAGGCGGCATGCTCGCCGCTGCCGCTCGCGATCTCGAGCACCAGCCCGCGCGGCGGGAGTACACGTCGCAGCACGGCGAGAATCGGCTCGCGATTGCGCGCGACGTGCGGATAATAGAGGCGCGGATCGGCGGCCTGCGGCATCTGCTACATCCGCTCCCGCTGCTCAGGTAAACAAATCTGCATGAGTTCCAGTGCGGATGAGGAGAACCTCCGCGTCCGTAACGGCGTAGATCAGGAGCCAATCGGGCTCAATAGGGCATTCCCAGACGCCGCTCCACTCGCATGACAATTTGTGCGGCCGATAGCTGGCCGGAAGCTCGCCCTGCTCGACGAGCAATTGAACCGCCACAATAAGCTCCTCGATATCCTTGCCGCGGCGCTTCTGACGCTTAAGGTCGGCGCGAAATTGCTTGCGCTGGGCGATGCGGCGCATGTTACGGGCTCAGGAAGATCGCATCTCCTTGGCCCATGTTGCGACGGATTCGAAACTTTCGATGTTCTCTCGGTCCCGCACCTCTCGAAGCGCCTTTCGCGTCGCGGCATTAGGGATGCGAACCGGAAACGGCAGGCCGCGATACAGCGTCACTTGCGTGTAAAACAGCGTGATCGCTTCGGTCGGCGTCATGCCGAGCTTGTCAAGCACAGCTTCGGCGTCATGCTTCAGCGTCGGCTCGACCCGGGCGCGGATCATCTCGGTCTTGGCCATAGGCAGTTTCCTCGTTCTTGGCAATGTACCACATTTGGGGAACAAGAGAAAGCGCCAAGCTGGGCCGCTAAAGCGCAGCTATATGCAGGTCACGTGATTCAAGACTGCGCCATTCAAAGGGCGGCGCGCTCGACTGGCGTAAGCGCGCGCGGCACGGAGCGCGGCGCATTCGTGCGATCGTCGAAGAACGGACTGGGCCGGCCGAGCCCGCACAGCCACCAGCCTAGCAGCTTCGCTGTGCGGCGGGCGAAGATCGAGAGCGATGGCGGCGGAGGCGCCGTCGGCGGCAGCGGCCCGACGGCGGAGCGTTGGTAGATGCGGCTAAGCGGCGGTCCCCCACCGTCATGGCCGGACTTGTTCCACGACTGTCCGGTTCATGTATTTCCCCAGTCTAGCAGCAATTGTGCCGAATCGAGTGGCGGTGAAGTGTGGCTTTGCCGCAGGCGGGTGAAGTC